>Ga0247810_10000061_pt1 | contig 188522 bp, 179 predicted proteins | sample UWRJL119311C1_FD_179918 | JGI IMG/M metagenome (GOLD analysis project Ga0247810, IMG submission 179918) | Plant litter microbial communities from Arlington Agricultural Research Station in Wisconsin, United States - UWRJ-L119-311C-1 | ecosystem: Environmental > Terrestrial > Plant litter >...
GGTCTTAAGGCTTCTAGAACACGTATCCTAGAACTGATCCTCTTCTAGGAGCTTTCTTCTAGGAGCGGATTCCTTCTTGACGCTTTCTCTTCTCGAAACCACGTGCTTCTGAATCCAGGTCGTGACATTATATTCAGATTTTCGGCTAAGAGTGTCGGTTTTAGCATTGTCAGTTTCTTTTATATATTTGATTATTAGTTTGTAATTGGCAAGCTCCTCTGTCCATCGGGCTAATCTTCGGTTATTTAGAATCTTAATAATAATAAAGGTGTGAAAATTTATATAGTCGATATAAATAATAATAGAGTATTTTGCTTTTTGCAAGTAAATTTTCTAATATTTCAAAGCTTCTATTATAGCTAGTAGTTCTTTTTTGTAGATATTATAATTTTGCTTAGCCGATAATATTTTCTTTGAAAAATAGATAATAGAATATAACTTTTTATCAGACCCTTTTTGCAGGTAGATAGCGCCGATAGCAGTATCCGAGATATCAGTTTCTATAATACTTTTTTTATTTATATTAAATAAATAGAGTATAAATTTTTAAATAAATCTTTTTTTGATTTTTATAAATGCTTTTTTTGTTTATAGAGTTCAGTTGAAAATAATATCTTTCTGAATTAGATTAGTTAAGAGTTTAGCAAGCGCTATATATTCTTTGATAAACTATCTGCAGAAGTTGGCGAATCTCAAGACAGATTGTATATTCTTAATATTTCTTAGCGAGTTTCATTCTTATACTACTTTGATTTTCTCGGGGTCAATTGCAATTTGCCCGGATCGGATTATATAGCTCAGAAATATAGCTTGTTTTACTCCGAAATAGCATTTCGAGAGTTTTAATCTTGAATCGATTTCGGCTAGTTTTCTTATAACTAGCTTAATATATTTCTTATAATTTTCTTCTTTCTTAATATAGATAAAAATATTATCGAGATAATATATAACGAATTTTTCCAAATATTTTTAAAGGATATTATTATTCTGCTTTTGACAGATAGCTGACATATTGATTAACCCGAAAGGCATAATATAATATTTTTATAATTCTGACAATAAAATAAAAGCAGTCTTGTATTTATATTCTGTCTTTATTTGAATAAAGTTAAAAGTGTTTTTCTGGTCTAATATAGTAAATTCGACTATTTTTGCTAGCTTGTTTTATAGATATTAGATATTAGATAACAGATATATATTTTATATTATAGCATTATTTAGTCTATAATAATCTATATAAGATTTTCCTTTTGAATCTTCTTTTTTCTATATAATTAGTATATTTACAGCTGCAGAAAACTTGGATTTTCGGATCTATTCTTTTTTGGCAGCTTTCTAAATATATTCTTTTAACAGCTTTAGATTTTGATAGTTATATAGCTTTAGTTTTTCAGAAGGTGATTCTCTTTCTGGTTTCAAATTAATTTTGTGATTCTATAGCTGATAATCAGATAATATTTATATATTTTATAGATTTTCAAATAGTTATTGATATTCTTTATACTGCACAGATATAATATTATCGACAGTAATTTTATTAATCTGTAAAAAACCTTTTTTGTAAAAGTATCCTAGCTTCTTTTGTAAGATAGCACAAACCTCTTTAGAGCTATATAGTTATATTATAATCTTTCTATAATTGCATCTACTAAACTGAAGAGTATCGTTTTTTCAGTTTATCTCTAGATTGTATTTCTTAATCTAAGAGAATTCTAATATGACTTTATAACTGCTCAAAGTTATTATATTTAGTATAATCATTTCTATATGCCTATTAGGCATAATTATTTTTATAAAGGCAGTTTTTTTTCTAACTTATCTATTGTGTCTTTCTGAGCTTCCATCTATCATAGTTACTTTATATAAGTAGCGTTTATAATTCAAAGAAATCTGGTTGTTTCGGGCAAACCGGAAATCGATCAGATTTGCTTACAATTCTGAATCGACTATAATTTTAAATTTGAAATTGGCGATTTTCACAAGAATTATAAAATGGTCTTTTGTTTCTATAGTATAAAGTTCTGTAAAGTTTTTATTTTTTCAATAGATATTATTTTTTTTTTTAGGCCAGAACCCAGTTCTGTCTTTGCCCGATCGGTAATAAGAGCATTAATTATACTAATATACTGTTTAAGACAGTTGTAGATATCTGGAATATTAGATATATAATATCAGAATTCTTGGTATTTTGGCAAGATTAGCAAGATTATTTCAGTTTTTGATTTTCTTTTACTTAATATTTTTTAAATAATTGCTATTTATTTTTTCTGTATAGTACTGCAGATATACTTCAGCTATATATTTCTGTAGTTTCTGTTTTTTAAAGAGAGTTAGGCTGCTAATTCGACTGAGAATATAGCTAGTATCGAAACCGGCAGTTTTAATAAATATCTTTATATTATTATTAGTTTTTGTCTATTTATCTAGTAGTTTGTTATTTTTTGAAGCTGGTTTTTCTAATCTTACTCGGCTAGAGTGATATTTACCGAGTGGTTCTTTTGTATATTCTCTATAGGCTCTCAAAGGGTTTTCCTTTACTATAAGGTATTCTTTATCTGAGCTGGAATCTGGCGCATTGCTATACTTTCTGATATTGTTATAAGTAATCTGAAAATCTGTAATTTGAGTATATATTTTCTTCTTTTCCAGTTGTTTTGATTAGAGGGCTCTGAGTCGATTGCAGATCTTTTTTGCTTGTCTATTTCCAAGTTTTATCATAATCTGATTGCGGGATTTCTTTTTGAGGCTGTTTTTTAGAAGAGGCCTTTCAGATTTCTTATAGTTAAATATATAAATCTGTTATATACTAACTGTATTTATTTGTCGGTTGTCTTTGAAGGATTTGTTCTGGCGATGAGATGAGGCTATATAACTTAGTAGGCTATACTTGTAACAGAGTTTCTTTTTTTTACATTTTCGAATTTCATTCTAAGACAACTTCTTAAAGTAATATAGCTTTTTTAGATTCTTATTGTATCGATTGACTATATCAAGTTCTATTAGTAAATTTCATCGTTTTTGAAATTTCCTTTTTTTACTATGCTCTTTGTAATAATATCTATATTTCTCGAGGTTTTGCTCGAAGATTCTGTTGTCGATTTTGACAGCTGTTTCGATTATAGCGTCAAGTCCTTCGGGTCGATCCTGTCTTACAATTTTGTTTTTGATATGCTTTTTAAGGCCTTTATAAAACTGAGCTGTAAGAGCTTTGTCGTTTTAGTCGGTTTGTCCAGAATACTGCTGGAAGTCTGCTGTATATATAACAGCAGATTCAGTTTGCTTGAGGTTCTGAATGATTCGTTCGGCGGTTTAGTCTGGATCAATGTTTCCGAAGATTTTGGTAATTTTTTTTTTAAAGTTTGCAAAGATTTTGAAGATCTTCCGAGTTATTGGCTTCTGGGCTTTAGAATCGACGGCATTTTCGAAGTAATTGTTGAGATGCGGTTTAATCTAATTGAAGGCGGCTTCGGACAATAGAGATATTGTTTAAAGTATTTTACAATCTTCGCCGGAGAAGTGTTCTATATTGAATCCGATATACAATTCGGCTTGGACTATAAAGAGCCTGAGCTTGGTACAGGTACTATCAAATCCTATTGAGAGTGAGACCTTCGGGTAGCTTGTTACAGCTTCTAGAACAGAGACTGAGGAGGTTGGAGTGCCGACTGTACTAAGTGGGGACATAGTGGCAATACTGTACTTTAAAGCTAGATGCTCAAAATGTAATATTCTGATTCTTTAATTCGAATAGCTCTTAATTAAATATCGGGTTGATATAGGAATAAAGAAGCAAGTATTATATCTGGTCGAATCAAATAGGATTGATTTCGTTACTAAATAAATAATATAAATTGAATGCTATAAAGGTTTGAGTATAGAGTTTCTATTTAATGAAACTATTTTATTTATATAGAATTCTAAAGAACTGGATCTTTCTAGATTCTAAGGTCTATAGAGCTATGCGGGATTCCAAGGTTTAATAGAGTTTATTATATAACTATAACTTTCTCAGAACTGGAATCAGGCTAACTGTCTAATTGATTATTCTATTACTAAGTGCAATAGTTAGATCTTAAGGTTTTTAGAATACTTGTTCTAGGACTGATCCTCTTCTAGAAGCTTTCTTCTAAGAGCGGTTTCCTTCTTGACTCTTTTCTTCCCGAAACCACGTGCTTCTGAATCCAGGTCGTGACACCTTTCTACACAACTACAGAAATTTCGCAAGATCCACTCCTTTTCTATAATATAGTCCGACAATCAATCTGTACCCATTGTCTAATATCCTAAAAATAGAAGAAAGAACCCCTCTGTTATTGCTTCAAGCATGATCGGCGGAAATTAAATCAACCTTGAAAAACAAAAAGAACAACAATGGCCCAACAAACGAGATTTATGCAAGAATCAATGCTAGACGAATCATTTTGCTAGTTTTGGGCAATTGCAAGAGGCAGACTTGTGTAGCAGAGACTTGAAGTCTAGCTATTCCCACTTCTGTTAACTATCATCCACCCAGCACGTGCCTTTGCAAAAAGCACACAATGTTCCACGCCAAGGCGGATCCTGATCACTGTATTTAAGCTGGCCTGAAGGTTACGGATCTGTTGCTTAAAAGTCATATATAATGTCTTCTTGATACGTGGATGCCACCGGATCTTTAGTCTTCTTTCTCTCGTAATACCAAGGAAGACAAGTTTTGCATTCCCACATTTGAGTTAACTTTATAAAAGTTTTTATTCCAAGTCTCCCAGCGAGGGTCAATCCTTTGTTTTGCTATCTATTGCCAGGCGTCACTAAAGACTCGTACTGTCAGGGCGATCGATGCTTTCACAACCATTTCTACATCGTCACCCTTCTGTTATGGCATTCAACAAAAAGTTCGTGCAAGTCCATCAGCTCCACTTACACCAGTACGGGTCTATTTCTAGTTTGTGCTTCGCTTGCCGTAGTCTCTAGGCAGGCAGCGGTTTGCCCTTCCCAAGTCCTGTCTCTGAAGATGCCGTATCCACCATGTTATAAGTAATGATTTCTTCTCCACGAAATTATCGAAGGTGGTCGTAAAGCTGCAATTTGCTTGTCGAATAGCACCTTAGTACAAAAGAAATGGGCAAACAAACTCATACATCTTCTCTCCCTTCCGCCATGGTTGCAAGGCGCTCTTAAAGCTGTTACGAGGCTTCCCAGGTCTAATTCCACCTCCCCGAGACATTTCCCGGATTCTTTATGCCGCCAGAAGTGGATCAGTGGTCGTTAAAGAAACCCCCGAAGTTCCAATTTATGTTGTACTGGGTCTCTCTGATATTGATTTGACTGTTGGTGGTAGACAGATTTGAATGATGTGACTTTGAAGATCAGTGATAATCGTGTTAATACTGAAAAAAGTAAGAAATAGAATATACAGTATGATTTATTTATCTATTTAAAATTTTCTAATAATTTGTATAAAACCAAAAAAGAAAATTAGGTCATTCAACTTTAAATATTGGTTTATCTCTAGACTACAGCTATACAAATATGTAAAAAGCGTAATCAAAGGTCCTATGAGGTAACTAGAAATCAATCTTGAAAGCAAAGTAGGATGTAAAAGGAAGACAGAATGAATAGACAAAAATTTACAACTCAATAATCTACAACTGAGATCGAAAAGCTAGGAAAAAGGCACACATTACTGTAGAGAGTATGTATCTTCATAAGGATAATTGAAAGGTAAGATTATTGTTGGTATATTCTCACTACGGATATCCATCGTGAGTCATGTGACCGACTCGGATCCCAGATTGGGGATACCATCAACACCCCTTTGTAGTTAATAAGAATCATCGATCACTCTACAATACAACTAGCACATACGTGATTTCACGTAGTGGTGCTACGTATTGAGAGTGAATCCACAGTTGTCTTGTAGCAAATCTAAGTAAATGTTAAGGGATCGCAAAAGTATACCATCCAAGGAATAGGACGCAGCAAACAAAGACAACGCAGCAAACAATGACAAGATTATTGAATGCGAGGCTTTTCTGAGTATTTTAAAATTCAGGATTGACAGAGATACGCTCAGGACTTTGTCAAAGCTTTTTTAAAGCGATTAGATTTGTTTAAAGAGGTGATAATCCTGGTTTTACAAGGGTTGGTACTGGTCTAAAATAAAAGTGGCAACTAGGGAATCTTTTGGTGTTTTAGGAATGTCTACAATATTAGTATAGAGTTGAATTCTGAGACAATAAACTAAGTCTATCATTGACCGGCATAGGGTTCCTGGCACTAACAAGGTCAGGCCTGCTTGAAGACAAGCCTTGGCTCCACAACTTTTTGGTTCTCCTTCGTTCAATGGAGAGAAGATGAAGCTAAAGTTACGCAAATTAGTCGAAATTAAACAAAACTAGCTGCCTCCTTGAAGCAGCTCGGTCGCTAATCTGGTAATATTGCAAGTTTGTCATATAGTGGGCACTATATATGTCCGTCCTATGAAAATGAAATACCAATCTGGCTCTCGTCATATGATATCACAATCTAATAGCTGCAATTAAGCATACTACCCGGCTATAGTAAATCAAGCAGTGCTTCCGAAGGCGAAATTTGCTTTACTTACCTTCCTCTTCCCTAATGAGGTATAGAAGAACAAAAATGTTCAGGCAATCCTAATAGTAATCAATTAGATAGTATTCACCACATGATAGTGTTACAGTAATGTAGGGTCTCTTCGAACTGCCTCATCGGTCAAGCTCTAATATTAGCTGAGAAGGGATAGAGGAGGGGCGGTCCCTGTGAAATGACATCCCTGGGTTTGGCTTCCCCACCGGGCATTTACAGTATTTTCTGGGTCGAAAGAAGCTTTTTTAGTTGACCTGTCAATGTATCATCCAAACCTTAATTCTGTTTCACAAGAATGCGATGCCTGTCAAACAGTATGAGGGGTTCGACGAGCTAGTCTTGACTCGTCATAGCAGGGATGGATGGACTTTTCCTTAGACGAAAAGCTCCCATTGAAGTGTTACCGCCTGGTGTTCCTTATAGAAGACAGACACTTTCGTAATATTGAAAACTATTTAGAGACTTTCATTCGAGTGCAAATGGCTTTCTATAGAATTTTTTAAAAGCATAATTACGACCAGAGACATGGCAGGCGGAAGAGCTTCAAACGCATCAAACTTGAGTATACCGATGCTTAAAAATCGACTACTTTACATCTTAAATTTGGTAAATTTTAATTTGTCGTCTTCATTTTCATTTTAAGCCTACTAATTTCCAAGAGAAATGCAACCATTGGCCGAGTCTTCCTCAAAAATTCCTCCATAAACAACCCCCTCATTGATCCCAGGCTCCTGAAAGCCTTCCTTTGTAATATCCTTCAATCCTTCACCAGTTGGCTTCTTCAATAGACCAAAATGAAATTGTCCCCTTCCACTAAGGTCATTGGCTGTCGGCAGCGTAGCAGCCTTGAGGGCCGAGAAGCCTTGAGAATAAAATATTTGAATTGTGCTACCTTATATTAGCATCTAGTGTAGTAGATTCTTGAGTAGATGGATTTGGACTTTCTAAGACTCACTTTTGATCAAAATTGAGCAAGAGAGCATAGTTATGCCATACATTCTCTGTAAATGCCGTGTCGTGTAACGTCGTCGCATTGTTTACATTGCTCTGTATAACCAACCGTTCCCCATCCACTAAACTTTCGCCAAGAAGCGTTCCTGTCTTTACAACAAACTGATTTGTACTGAAATCAGCAGTCTCGACAAAAACAAGCTGGTATTCGTGGCTAAAATTCAGTTGGCGGGCAGAGTCACGCATAAGGGAGAAATGTAAGGTTTTAATGCCGACGGTTGAGGAATCGGAGCCATTGTTTGACTTAGGGAGAAGCTCAGCACGTCGAAAGCCAGTTTGATTATTAAAAACTGATGCATCGGAGATAGTAACACCAATGGCCGTTGCATTGATTTGGTCGAACTTCTAAAAGTTAGAAATTACAGAAAAAATGGGAGGGGAATAAGGTACCAGTGACGTAGGTACGGTTGGAAGTTCAATAAGTTGACTAAATTTGAGGCCTATAGAGCAATATTGATAAATATTACAGCCATGGATAATTAGAAGTTCTAACCTGCTCCTAGAACACTATTTGGATTGAAATCGCTAGCCGCGGTATCAAATGTAGCGAGCGATAAGCCTCTGGGAACACGGCCGTCGAATTGTACAGTGCAGGATTGGGCAAAGGAAATAGCAACCAGTGCTAAAGAAACGAAAAGATTTTTGGCAACCATTATTACTGGATTGTTTGGGAAAGCAGAGAATTTCTCGAGGAGGGCGAAGATTTTAAAGTGTTCGGATTTAGTGAAACGCCATTCAGTGGGCCATTCAGCGGGTGGGACATGGGGCGAAAGGTTAATTTTCCGCATTGACCAGATTGGTTGTGTCAAGCATTTGTATCACTAAAAGGGGGTGCCGTCTCAGAATACAGGAGGTGTATGCCTATTATAGTTAGTGCGAGCTTTTCTTATTGTGAGATAAGGAGCTATGTATCTAGTGTTGCTAGTCAGGTAGTGACCGACATTAGCAACAAAGGCTACGCAAGTGTATTGGGAAGCCCTTCCAAACCTCAATAAGACTCGTGGAACATAGACCCAAAGCTTAAATCTTGTATACGTGCTGGAAATCACAAGCCACTTATCCCACGAGAAAAAGGGACGTGGGGTAACTTTTGAGGATTCTGGTGCTTTTGGGAAGTCTTTGGACAGGCTGCAAGACAAATAATATGAAAACCATAGCTAATGATATATGAAACATTGACTATTAAAATTGTGGGTCTAAGAAATGGTTGGGTCAGCCTGATGTCTGCCAACAGTCACCAATATATTGACATTGCTATTGCTATAGCCATTCTAATCTGGCGGTATACCACAGGGATTGGTTTTCGTTTCAAAACCAATTCCAAAAAAGACAAGCATCTACGGAAGAGAATTAGTGATGGGGAAAATAACTGTGATTGGAAAGCCATGAAACGCATATTGCAGATATGATTTGATAGTGATAGAAATTATCTATTTCATTATCAGCTAGCCAGTGATCTGACGGGTCGGATATTATAGCATTTTTCTGGTGAGAATCTCTGACTGACTCCCAGCGGTTGGTAACATTTGTTTGGTAGGCAAGAAACATGTTACAATTCTCAACAAGTTAGCCTAAACGAGAGCCCAGTTCAGCAATATCATAATCCATATAATAGATTCAATGTTATAAAGTAATATATATACTATATTAAGCTAAATAGAAAGTATACTTAGCGTTTAAAAGCTATGTATATTAGTAGTTAAAAATATTTTTTAAGGATGCCCAAAGGGCGGATATGGTGAGGCGCGAATGCACTCAGATGCAAGACGAGTGCTTGGAACCAACAATGAAGCAGTGGACTCGAGACCCTGAAAATTAACCTTTCAGAATGTAAATTCGGAGCTTCGTTGAGAATATGACAGTATATTTATATACTCGTCCTGTATCCTTTCGATCTAATCCACGCACGATTTTATCAATGAATACAACATTTTGTTAGGGGTTATAGTCACAAAGAGAGGATCGGACATCTGCTGAGTCAATAAAGGTCTCGTATATAGTATAACCTAGTCTAGAGAACAAGGATCTTCAAAATGGGAAGATATCTGAAAAGTAAATGGTAGTGAGATTGGCACCCGAGGCTACAACAGACTGATAATGGTCTCCCACTGCATCTTCCCAGGACTTGAAAGAGCTATGTATATTATGTGTGCATCTCAGTCACTCTCGCATACACAGTAGTTAAAGCAAGTATATCTTTGAAAAGAAATCAATGATGCAAGTGATGCGTAGGTGCGCAGGGCGATATGTCCCAAGTACTATGCATATTTATATAAGAGTTCTTAAAGGTTCTAGTGCTTGTTAGATCACAAGAATACAGCGTGACCCGACATTGGCGTAAAACTCTCTCCACTTATCCCTAGCAGCAAAGATTTTAGCAAGAACACCTGTAAGCTCACATACCAGCATGTCTGCCTGTTGCTCAGAAGCCTCTAATTTCACTGAAATCTGCATGCTTGTCAAGATTATATATCAGTGGCTCACGTAAATTTGGGTTTTGTTTGGATGTCATTTTGTTATCTCATCACCAAAGTCAAGCTAAGTATACCGCCGGCAATTCTCTGCTACATCCAATCCAGGTAAGTTAAAGCAATACATCCTATCCCAAATTACCATATAACAAAAGTCTATTTACATTCTACATCAAACCGATTGTCACATCACCTTTAACCCTTGCATAAAGATCCACCTCGACCTCTAAATCCAGCTCAATCTTGATCTTCAGCGAACTATCTGAAGCTTCTTTTGGCTGCGGGCGATCCTTTATACGAGATTCTCGAATCGCAGAAGTCCGGTAGCCTTCTGCGCGTGGACGGGTCGGCTCGCTTTGCTGCATCTGCTGCTTCTGAGGTTGGAACTGTTGAACTTGCTGTTCTAACTGTTCGGCTTGCTTAGGGTCTCTCCAGTGCGTGCTATGAGGTGCATAACGCGGTTGGGTTTCTTGTCTATTTGAAATATAAGCATGTTTGTTAATCCAGATTACATATTGCTAGACCTACGGACTCGACATAGTTCTTTAGGCTCGTGTCTTTATTGTTGTATTGAAGGCTCGTGTGTGATTATTCTAGAATAGCAGAGGATACTAAAAGTGCTGTTATCAGAAGAAAACGATGAGGAGTATTTCAAGAAAGGGAAAACTAATAGAATGTATAATTTTGTATTATACACTTCGACGGGCTAGGGGAGATGACGTTGATCACGTGCGTTGTAGAAAGAAAACAAGTTTGACATCCTGGTCGATATTGAGAGGTGGGCATTCTGTTAGATAATTAGGCATTACGCCAAGCCCCGTTGTGTTTTTATGAAATATACTTTAAACTTTATATAGCGACATAACTGTCAGAGTATATCATGTAGTCACGATGCCAAGGTTATAATTAAGGCTGAAGTTATATTCTAGGAAATCATGATTTGTAATAAATAGAATATGGGCTTCCCTAGCAGAGGTCCGAATTACAGTCGGAGAGCCTACGAAGGGGCACCGACTTGAGATTCTGTGGCATGTAGTGAATCAAGAGGTAATCGACAGGGTTGAGTAAAGTCAGTACACAAGATCAAGGTTTAAAGACGCTTAGTTTATCTAGAAGGAAGTGAAGGTATCTAAATACAGTAAAGAAAGCTGCCAGGGTTTAGCTCTAAATCACGTGATGCTAAATGTGACCCTCGGCAAGGAAAAGGAGACTCTAACGGTGGGCGGGTCAGGTGGGCTCAGCTCAGGTGAACGGTCACGGGCCACTTTCTCAAGGCTGACAAAACCTCATACTTTGCATCCGTATACCTGAGATAATTAATATCACGTGTAATTTAAATTCGACTCAGACTCTAACAAGTTGACACACCTGAGCTTTTTCGCTGTTAAAGCGGCCGGTGAGAGTTCACCTCAGCTCAAGTGAACGCCCACCTGACCTGCCCACTGGACTTGAACCATGCCTGAGACATCTAGTGTCACAAACCTCACGTGCTAGTCGTCAAGTCAGCACCTCGTCACTAACCCCGTGATTTACTAGGTACTCCAGCTGGTAGCCACTGGGGTCCACTTTTACTTTCTACTTCAATATAGCCTTCCTGTTTCTTGGTTGTATTTAGATCTCTAGCCTTTGAATCTTAAATTGATTCGCCTTGTACTGTGCACTACTTGCCCTGAGAATCGTGATCGTCACACAACTGGCATTATATAATTAAAGCACATATTTACAGTAAATTAATAAAAAACTCGAGGGTAGCATATTGTAACACTGTACAATAATGCCAAAGGTACTATATATGTTGGTTATATAAAAGCTTGTATTATTACTAAGATAATGCTAAGGAACATATACCCTACGTCACGTGCGCCCTTGATCCTAACACATATCAGATTAAGGAGTAAGTGGCGAGCTTGATTAAAAGAGATCATATAAGATTTTGTAACTTTATGTCAGGGATTAGTGGCGAAGAAAGCTTTTACTGCTTGGCTAAACGGGCCAAAAAGGCGTAATATTCAGTGTTGCACACCGAATGCTTTCTCTACTCTAAATATTAAGACAAGACCAAAGGCACGTGCTAGCCATATCACATGACCCTCACACTTTAAGAGTGCTATAGAGAAGCCATAGAGTAAACAAGCCAGTCTGTTCTTAAGATAAGCAAACAGAAATAAAATCAGACATATATATATATATGTATGGCTAGGAACCAATTTTTGCAACCACTTTATATATTGCACCTTTGGTCGTAAGATTTTACCGTGGTGAACACACTCAGAACTGTCGATGTTCTATATACGAACATTTCCTTAACTAAATTTTGTCTCTGGATCTTATACGACTACAACAAAAACGCTTGGTTATGTTTAACTTCTTAAGTCGAGTCTTGAGACTCAGAACACCTTTTGTTGCTATTGTCCCCATAGCTATAGCTTTAATCTACAAACATTGTCCACTCTCGTCCAAAATAGCTAGCTTTCCAAATGACGACCATATCAACAAATCAATACCACCTCTCTTTTCAATAGCCGACATTCACGGTGACTATCCTCGAGCTTTAGCTGCTCTTGTTCATGCTGGGGTAGTAGATCAGCAAGGAGACTGGAATGCTGGAAATGCAACCTTTGTAAAAACTAGAAACAAGTGATGAAATAGGAGCCTAGCTAAAACGATACAGGTTCAAACCGGCGATATTGTTGATCGAGGACCTGACACGCAAAAGTTGTACAGGTGGATGAGAAAACTTACAGAGCAGGCAGCAAGTCAGGGGGGGAAGGTTGTAAAGCTTTGGGGGTATGTCGGTGAATCGCCTATTGATTTATTACATCTAATTTAGACTTCAGGAACCACGAGTTTATGAATGCTATGCATGATTGGCGATATGTTGATCCTCATGACCTAACATCATTTCCCGCACCTCATGAAAGGACGAGACTAGAGGCATTCTCACTCAATGGGTCGATAGGCTCAGATTGGATGATCGACTATGGCGTTACCTATCTTGACCCTGTTACAAAGGCCCATTTCATGCACGCCGGCCTCAATCACGAGCATTCAGTAAGTTACAATGAATCTCTAGGAGTTGGATTCATGGAGAACCTCCTACTTGGGCACCGAGAAAGCAAGTATTGGTCCCCTAAGGAACATGGATTTTGGACGAATTCAGGGCCAATGTGGTATCGGGGATATGCTCTACTCCCCGAAAAAGAAGCATGTGAAGAAGCATCGAAGGTGATGAAAGATTTGAACGCTGATTTCCTTGTTATGGGCCATACCCCTTCATTTGAGCACGCCGTCGTTCGTTGTGGCGGACGGGTTCTTCTGATTGATACTGGACTTAGCACGGCTTATGGTGGGAGACCCGTTGTACTACAAATGAGAAAGAAGAAAACGGGTGACATTGAAGTTAGATTTCATTACGACGATACGAAGGATATACACATGATTGACGTTCTTCCTCCAATTAATAATGGACTTGTTTAAGAGGGGTAAGGCAATAAAATTAGGTCATGTACAGTAAAGTAATTTGATTATAGAATGCACTTTGTTTTAATTTGTATATACCCGAAAAAGAAGAAATGGCGGCATTTTAAAGCTAAAAGAATAATGTCAAACTAATAGATCTAAGCAATATATTTATTAATCTTGAATAAGGGCTTATACTACCACGAAAGTATTATATTTAGCTAGATAAAGTGTAAATCAAAGCAGAGACCATCTGATACAAAGCTTATAGCAGCGAAGGATAACATTAGCCAGACTAGGTACGTGGCAGGCAACATGATAAATACCAGGACTAATAAGTGTGACAGAATAAGTTGGATCTAAGATAATATATATATATATATATACAATTCATGTAACTATACTGTATTTTCATAAAAACAAAGAAAACTGCGCAGCAGTTTAATAACCGCAGAACACCCGCTCTAACAAGCATCTGGTATAAAATATACGTAATTACATCTGGCCTAATATTACCATATCAACAAATTAATCGCTTGCCCTTCCGGCCTTCTCAGATTCAGCCTAGACTTGTCAGAATTGACTAGGCTTTAATAAGCGAATATGTTAGAGAGTCGATTCTTTTAGTGGTTAGTATTGACTAGTAAAATTACAATATGAAGATATTGTCTTTAATACCCCAGGAATCGTCATGTGACTACGAATAATGACAAGAACAGATAAATTCCAGATTGTTTAATATATTATTTACTAAAGTTCCACTGATAAGCTGTGTTATACCTAAACATTAACCAATATACTATACTGAGCTGGATAGTTTTGGGGTGATGTTCCAGAGGCTTTGCCATGTACCGAGATCGAGGTGCAATTTTTTCTTGTCATCTAATCTGGTTGATCTTACTGGAGTATCATCACGGTAGCTTTTCTGTAGTACAAGGAAATATTAAGTTGATAGGGCCCGAGTACTGTTTATTAAGCATGATACATTTGCCGCCGTATGATTGCAATTAGTCCGATGTTAGATACTAAAGATAGATTGATACTTAGTCAAAAATTGTGAAAAGAGGGATCATAGATTTAGAAACATTCTTTGATTATTATCTAACATCTTCCCATGTGGTGGTCTTCCTTAGGAGAGCGACTTCCGTACCCCCTTCCTCTTGGCAGCGCTCTTTCCATTACACCAGGCAACTTTACCAGTCACACAGCCAACAGGATATATGTCAAACTGAGACTCGGCTCTAATCCAGATAGCCAAGATGTTGAATCTGAGTTATTGATTCCAGGGTTTAGAGTCTGAGGACCCACCGATTAAGCCTACCCAAACTAGTTTTGTATAACGAATATCGGCGCAGGAACCGTATTAAAAGAAAGTGATAAAGCAACGCTGCAGGTTGTGCAGGTGCTGCAAGAAAGCGCAGCCTCGTATACTGTGAGATCAAATTTTTCAACTCCTATTGGAACTTCCGAGGCTTTTAGCTGATGAAGAAATTACAGTGTGTTGATATCGTTATTTCAACACTCGCAGCTGTAGCAGATGTTACCGCGGTGAGCTGTGCTAATAGCACTAACATTCTTTTCCCAGACCCAAGCTCACCGTAAAGCTCGTCCAGCACGCCGAGCACGCCGAACACGTCAACTGGGCCACAGAGTTTTGATAAGTCAAAGACGAGCATAAGAGGACTTTCGTTATCTTCTTCTACATCCAAGGTTTCAACAGGCTGTAGCCAGGCGACAGGCGTGTGCCATAGTGGAAATGGAGGGAAGAAGAAAGATGCTGATATCAATTTACGAGAGAGGATAGGCTGGCGAATTGGTGGGCTGCTTCTAGGGGCTATAGGTATTTAGTTAGAGAATTGGTCTTGCTGCTGTATCATCATCTGCGCCACCTAAATCCATATCCTTATAAACCATGTTGGAGTATTTAATAGACTCTTGCAAGACTATCGACTTTTTATTTAGGAATATAATAGTGGCAAGTAAATATGTAGATATTTTTCTGGTTATAATCGTCATTTTTATTACTCGTTTAATAAATCAGATAGAGTTCTTGTTAGAATTGGTCAATTGAAAGTAAAAACTTTGTGTTTATAATTAATTAGTATTTTATGCCATGGTTTTCCTAACCATCGTTTAATGTTGTGGCCTCAGGCACTTATATCCCTATTAGTCAGCTATACCTAGATTTCTCCTATAGAGAGCTTCCTTCCTTAGACTTATTATAATTTAAGAGCCTTTATACAAGTCTCATGCGCTAAGAGACCTCTCCTTTTGCCTATAAAGTGAGTACAGGTCCTTGACAAAGTTGTAAGAGATTGGGCAGTGAGCGACATTTTTGGCGTTCGGGTACTTGTATTCCCCAAAATGTGTGATGAAATGGAATATTGATATACAAAATTGACAATTATTGACTTTATTATTGTAATTGTCCTTCTCGGTCTTTCATTTTCCAAATGGTCCTCAAAGAGAGAGACGGCCCATCACATTGATTGAATCATTGAGTATCTGACGTTACCAGAGTGAATTTAAAAGCATTTTATCAGCTAAATATCACGAATTGCTATAAGGTGTTTTTATTGCAGGTGATATGTGAATTGAAAGGGGGGGATCATTTCTCAATCTGAAGATAACACTTTTTGACTCCGGCAGCACACATACTTATACTCTAAAAAATAAACATGTATTAAAAGATTAGGAGGCTCTTAGACAAAGTTAATAGTGACAAAGCGGTGGGTGGTCATCTCTGCGGTTCGGTTGGGGGTAACCCGAACCATATTCGGGTAAATAAGTAAATAGGCCACATTTGGTAGAATGATACACCAAGAATTTGAGAATCTAGGACTAGTAATAGCACTGACGGGGAATAGTTCTGTTTATAATTGCCTGGTGGTCCAATCTTGGCGGGAAATCTAACTATGAATATATTGGCTCATTTATAACTGTATCTTAACCTTATCCTCTTAGACAGACATCACTTTGCAGGGTATTCCTGTCAAAATAAGTAATCGATTCGTAATATTGTCACTTCCTACAAGAAGTCTTTCCAAATTCAAGGACTCGGAGTACAAAACTAATATCACACTCTTTGCTTGACTTTGAAGAACAGAACTGGTGAAATAGGCTTGCAACATTGACCATAACACAAGGTTCAGCCAACAGAATGATTGTCTTGTCTATACGTACGAAGCAGAGTAACTGTGGATTGAAGTTTGGGGCTTAATGCATTCCGAGTGCGATCGACCAAGCAAGCCCAGATGCCAATCGAAAAATGGGCTCTCACTATGAAATTTGACATTCAACCTGGCGAAAATGTGAAAATTGAGCAGAGCAAGGCTTCCATCAATCATCAACGGCAAGGTCAAAGCAGTCGTCATCGTGGCGGGGAAGCTTATGATCTATAATATAATAATAGATAAATTGCTTCTGCAGGAATATTCTCAAAGCCAAAATGACCTTCTTGACTTGAAATGTAGCTCGCTGGCAATCGAAGCCCGTAAATTTTCAGCAATTCCTAACAGAGACTATAAGCTAACTTTGTGATTTGAATCTCTCAATAGAAATGAAAAGATCTTTGATATAGGCCAGTATTAGCAGCCCTACCTTGATCTTAAAAGGCCTTGACCTTGAGCTTGCTTATCGAAACTCTTAGGTAAGTATATTATTTATAATATCTTCTTGTCAATACGGCTTTTCGTAGAACAATCCTGCCGTGGGCCGTGTGACTTTTGGGAAACATATGATGAGCTTCAAGGAATACTCTATAAGATCCCTTGACTATCATGTTATAGCTAAACTGGACCAGCGTCGAATATGGAGGCCTAAGCACACAGACAAGTCCCATAATGCCTGAATATAGATTAGGATTTTGGCAATGCAAATTGCGATACCAAATCTTAAACCTAATAAGAACTTCTTGATGTGGCTTGCGAATATTAATGAAAGCTTCGAACTGCTTGATAGTTATAGACTTTTTTCATTAGCCATGGAGAATGGAAGCTTGACTCGATATATTGGCCGGCCGGACCCAGGTAATCCCGAACCTCTATTTGAGCATTTGTTCTAATTTTGGGTAGATTCAATGATTCGTGAGCTTCAAGAGCTTAAAATTGAGCTTATGTTCTCAATTTGGCTGGCAGTCGATAATCGGTTTGAACGCAGTATCCGAACTTTAAAGAACTTCCAAGGCGAGACACTTCGTTACGATGCTATTAACCCCCGAGCTCGGGAATGTGTCTGGCAGAAGGTAAAGACAAATTACTACGACTGGGGGATCCGAGTCTTCTGGCTAGATGAAGCCGAACCTGAGTTTAATATCTATGATTTTCATGATTATCGCTATTATATTGGTTCTAACCTTGCTATTGGTAACATCGATCCTGTCTGCTATGCTGAAATTTTCTATAAGGGTACAGTAACGGCTGGTTAGTCTGGTAATGCACCTATACAACGATCATGAGCCTTGACAGCCCTTCACAAATAAGTTCTTCTTATGGAGCCTGTCAACAATAGGTACAGTTTGAATACTCAGTAATTGTCAATTGCAAATGGAATCTTCGCACGTTCTGATAATTAGATTTTCGAAATCGTTCTCAATTAAGATTGATCAACATTGACCATTATCTTTGCCCACAAATACAAAGGAACATGTTTACCGTTTAGATTTTGATCTTAAGGAACAGCATCAATATCTATTGCTATATTTAGAGAGTTTCTGATCGCTTAAGCAATTCTATACCAATTCCCAGAATACAACTTATCAAAATAAACATTCATTTACTAGTAAGCAAGTTAGGCTAGCCCCACGCAGCTGAATCAGTCAGAAACCTTTGTATTATAGCCTACGAGAACAACCGATGCCGCAATTGAGTTATATTCAACCTTTATGAACATAATTATTGCTGCTTGCCATGCAAACAAGTTAAACTTACTAGCTTGAGATTTCTCCTCTACTCTTCTTTAGGACAGGTTCAGAATTTTCGCTGTGCGCTATAGTAGGCTTGAGCTTTTCATCCATATGAATAGTGACGAAATGATCTCCAAAAACCTCACTAATCTCTTCCAAACTCTTTCCAAAAGTTTCGGGAAGGAAAAAGAAGACTGAAATAGCAGATGTAAGATTGCAAGCGATAAAGAAAAAGTAATATCTCCAGCCGACATTTTGTAGAGCTGTTGGTGAGGCTTGAGCAAGGATAACCTGTATTACGAAAGACCAGAATGTTGAGATCGCTCCTCCGATTGATCGAATTTGCGTAGGAAAGATTTCTGTTGTATAGACAGGCGCTCCAGAGTTCCAACTCAATGAAAAGAGCACACCGAAAAGAATGAGAAAAAAAATCCCGACCCCATTTACGATCTTATTGTCGGAGCCTCCATACACAGCAACCAATGCCTGGACGATTGCAATGTCAACAGTCATCGCGAGAGAACCCCATAAAAACAACGTACGGCGCTTAACTCGATCGATAATCCATAAAAGACAAAATATATTTGCAAGGGGTCCGGTTAATCCCCAAACACCTGCAAGAGCCAAAACGGTAGCACCCTTGATGCCGAGTGACTTATACATGACTGTTTGATAGTAGTTGATCGCTGAGATGCCGCAGATCTGCTGTCCAATTTGAATAAGACAACCCAGAATTAGACGTTTGCGATATGATGGCTTTCTTAGGATCCCCATGAGGCTTGTTTCTTCGTTTTCAGCTTCGTACTCGATTTGATCTCGCATCTGCTTGAATTCCTTCTCTAAATAATCAGAGTCCTCGCTGTGTGTACGCAGCCGCTTCATAACTTTCTTAGCCTCTTCGTATCGGCCTTTCTCTACGAGCCAACGGGGTGATTGAGGTAAGAACACTGTCCCAACAAGGAGCAAAATGGCCCAGAAGATCTGCATGCCAACTGGGAACCGGAACTATCTTTTGATTTAGCATATACAACAATGTAACACTAATTATATGAACTAAGCGGATGACTGCTACCCAGCAAAAGAACGTACAGTAAAGGCGCCGTGACCGTAGTAAACCCCAAAACCTATCCAGTTGGAAATAGCATAGCCAAAACCAATAAATTGGGCATGCAAACCAACGAAAGAACCACGATGGGATGCCGGTGCAATTTCAGACTGAAATTGAGGTATCGCGAAGTAAATTATCCCAATCGCTACACCAGCAATCAAACGTCCACTAATTAACATAGAAGTATTTATTGCAACAGTTTGAATAGTGGTGCCTATCATGGCGATGATGGCACCAATTTGAATCGTTCCACGACGGCCATAGTGGTTACCGAAGATTCCTGAGATCAAGCACCCAATGGCACCGCCAGCTGTGTAAATGGAAATGATTGCACCCAACACGGCAGAAGAGGGATGGAATTTATCCTCAAAATACACTTGTGCTTGGGCTGTGCTGAAGATGCCACTATCATAGCCCCATAAGAGAGAGCCGACAGCAACAAAAAAAGCTAGATGGAAACTTTAGTAAAAGATCTTATGCGGCAACACGGTACTGAGAAACATTTACAACTTCAGTTCAATGGGAGGCCTATTAGAAGGTTTTCATGTTATGTGAGAATCTAAGAACAATGAAGTTGAGATTTAAAACGGTCCTCAGCTTACCACAAAAGTAGGCATAATTCGAGGCCTCAGGTGAGAAAAACTTATTTTTATGCATTAGAGGAGAGGTTGAATTGAGCAGGAGCTAAAACTTAAAGTTGAGCAGAAAAGTGTTGATTAGAGCAGCAATATCAATAATATCGTCTGGAAGACACTTGAGATGAGGGATAGGGCGACTTTAAATCTTGCAAATAGTATTATGTTAGTCTCCGAAGCATTAGTGTGATCATTCATTAGATTACATACGCATAAGCCATTGTATACCTAGTATATCTAGTATGTCTAGCATATCACTTCGAACTGGTCGACCCCGCTCCCCGAACCCCCAGAATTAAGCACCAGTAAAAGCTAACTCCACGGGATAGATAAGTACGGAGAGGAGGCCACGTCGTCATATGTGGGAATAATTCAGTGTGGATACCGGAAGAGTCAACAAATTTAAATTGTTATTCAGAGGTATCCTAGCATGCTTCGTACTTTTTAATTTCCTATCCCCAGCACTCAACTACATCCCCTCCCCTTTCTTAATATTGTACCCACATGACAATGTGCAAGGATTTACTAAAGCTCATTCGAGCCTGCTTTAGCAATCGAATGATCTCTACCATCTTGTGCTACCCTCTCAATCAAGCAACCTCAGAAAGTACTACCCTCAAAGCAGTAAAGTGGTACTTTCTCATCCAAAAAGCCAGAGAGGACTTAAGTAATAAAATACATTATATTCATACCGCCATCCCTGAGAGTTCCATTATGTCAATGATATCCCGAGTTCCCGCACACAAGGTATTTTGCATAAGTAGTTTGCATCAGGTTAGTCTTGGTTGAACTGCGCTCTATAACGAGAAACGATTTTTACTGTTTACAAGTTGCGTTCTGTGCATTGGTGGAATTTATATGTGGAAGATATACGCAAATGCAGCATCAAGAGCCGGGACGTGAGCAGCATGCAGGCTAGAAGTGCAGGCTAGAAGCGCACCATTGAAAGGTGAGCTCTAAGGGTCTTAACCAGCCAATTAAACTGTATCTACTAAACCGGATTTCAACGGAAACCTAGAACTACTCTGTAGATACAAGAGAACTAAGCGTACCTATGATAAATGCTCAGCTATATAGTAAAAGTTACCATATCAAAAAATCGATCGTATCCGTAACTATATCGAGTTTTCATAGTGTAATTTTACTAGTCATTATCAAATAACAGAGTAATTTACCCTCGACTATTTAGGCCCAATTAAGCCTCTCAAATTCTAATACATTAGAATACTATTCTATCATATTAGAGATATAGATAATGGTAAATTTTAGATGTACACAAATTTAACGACAAAATGCTAATTATCTACTTATAATCAATTGAGATCAATTTTCAGAGTACCATTTTATAGGTAGATGTGTTATGTCTGATAGCCTTAGCTTCTGAGCTTAGAACATACTATAATATTTGTACAAAACTCTCCATGGAGTAATAAGCTAGAAAAAGCTCCGACAAAACGAATTTTAGATATGAGTTGGGTAGCTACTAATATCTATATACATTGTGCAAAAGGTTCGAAGTTCATCTTTCCTACCCAAACGATTAGGAATTTCTGACGTGGAAAGGTAATACTGGGTTCAAATATTATGATCTAAATCCACATGCTTCGATGTCTAGCTATTACAAAGTAAGGTATATAAAGCTTCGTTACTATCGATTAAAATATTTTGGTGTTTATCTCCTGGCCTGGAACGTTAGGATTGGTACAATCTATGTAGTTTTAAGTAAGTTGATTGTAAATCTATTCCTAGCTAATATACTATATTAAATTCTACAAAAGTAGTCAAGGTCTCAATTTGGATTTCAAATCCAATCCGTTTTCTTCATTCGAGACATGCTATCAGTTGAGGACCTTGGCTGGCGGCTTGCCCCAGAACCCCAAAGCCACTATTCGTAGCTCCTTTCAATGCTGGAATTATATGATGTGTTGGTTTAATTTGACAGAGGGGCATTAGTATGTGTCGAAGAAGCTGATCCATTGGTTGAATAGTTGCCTGTAACGAAAATCTTTCCAGTCGAGATATCGACTCCTTCTAGAGCTCTTTGGAAAAGAATTTGTGAGGCAAAAGCTATTGATGTTAGAAAGTTTCAGATAAAAGCGAAAGTACGCCCTTACGCTGGAAGAATGGGACCTGGTGTCCAGAGTCATATACTCTCACAAAACTAAAATTTCCACTCTCTCGAACAGCTCCATACTCCTTTCCATTTATTTCAAATGGAGCGTAACTCGAAGTGCGAAACTTATTAGCATGTTTATAATTTAAAGCCATGCTAACAGCTTCGCCCCCGAACCAATTGCCGATGTAGTCAGCATCGCCATAGTATAAAATAATTCTCACCTCTTTATCCAGCAGCTCTTCAAGACTTTTTCTTGCACTTGGTAATACAGTATCTCCCCGAGCTTAAAAAGCAGAAAAGATCTGATTGTTATTTGCCGTCCAATTTTGAGACGCACCGAATGCATTTTGAATCCTTGCACTATTAAGGAACGTAACGAGTGGAAATGTTGGTGGAACTTGCTCAGATGCAGAGGCCCGAATATCATAAATGCCTCTTCCAGAAAATGAGTACCATGGGCCTAGAGGATTAGACTAGATTAAATTGAAGCAAATAGAGGTATTATACCTTCGACCATGTCCCTACAGACATGCTCTGCTTCAGAACACTGAACTCGCGCATTTGGAGATACCATATCTGTCTTATGGCAAAAATCAATCAGATCGAGGCAACCACCAGGCATTTTATTGGCAAAATTCATGAAATTCTTGACCGTTTCGTTTACACCTTTGATGCCATAGGTGTTCTCAGTGGCAAATCTCGGGTAGTATTCGGCCTGGGTTTTCCAGTCGATAATACCGTTGCCAACCTGTTATGTAGTCAGCATTCGAATTCTATCTAACTCCCCATTATGATAATTACACCAAGTGTATCGAACTCCAATTTCACTCCGATTTCACCGCCTTCGTTGATCATTTCGTTCTGTTTGACAAAATAGTTAAAAAATATAGGGCCCCCTAATTATCTTAATTAACATATTGTGACATTATACATGGAAATGACTTTTGAAGAGCAGATATATACATCGACCACCGTAGCTTTCAGTCCACAGGTTGAACGACTTTGTTGTTATGTTAGATGCAAAATTAGGTAAATTAGCAAAAAAGGCTTGTAGAGTATGCCATGCTGCTATAGCTGCAAGATCTGCGGTATCGACTTGAGATGCATCCTGTACTGGCCAAACTAGGTGAGTTAGTGTCTAATAGATTTATTTGGATATATGTACTTGCTTCCCGTGGCTGGAGCTTTAAATGCTGGGACAAAGTCACCCGAGACACTGTCAATGGAGCCAGCTGCATGTTCGGAATAGGAGAACCCAGTACCAACTGGTTGAGAAAGATAAAGCATATTTGAGTGATTGGACCAAGAGTATTCATTGAATCTAGGTCCTTTTTCATCTGTCACCCTAGCGGCCGGTGAACAATCAGCAAAATGTCAACTTCAGACAGACTATTTCCTTGCTGTTGAGTATCACGCAACGGTGATTGGTATCAAATACAACATAAACTTTACTTACCAGCAAGGGCCGTGCTCTGTTGATTAATTGTTAGCTTGAGTGCCGCTTATCTGAAATTGACACAGAAACTGTACTAGATGCATACCAATAAACGCAGCGAGCAAGCTGTCACTTCCAGGGCCTCCAGTTAGCCACATAGTGACTGGTTTCTCTGCTGGATCATTCCTGGCCTCAATGAACCAAAAGAATATATGCGTTCTTGGATCGAGGTCTATGTATCCGGAGTAAGCAGTTTCACAGATGTCAAGCTCTTTGTAACGAATCTGAACCCCATTAGGTGCCATGATTGTCTTGAGACCGCCAGCATCCTCAGGAAGCTGCCGAGGATGGTCTTGGCGACTGAAAAGATCGTTAGGAAGGACAGGAGTCGAAATAGCTAGCGGCGCAAGAATAAAAGGCGATACCAAGATCTGGTATAGGACTTGGAAGAGCATACTTAAAATTTCTTTGTTCTAAGCTTCAAAATTGAATGGCAAATTTGAGCGGAAATAGGTTCTTTTATAGGCCCAAGAGACAAGAATATGCTATATCTACTTTTCAAGATGGTCTTGTATCACATATTCTAACATTATGTTTCCCACCTAGCCATGTTGCTGAGGGTATTCTTAATACCCGCCGCCGATTACCAATACCCTTCACGCCTAATTGCTGATCCTGCCACCTATTTATTACTTTTGAAATAACTAGTTAATATGGATAGCTGATCATTCTGAGTTTAGTTTTCTTGAAGACGCTTTCCCGATACCCTAGTGCTGACCAGATTAATGGTGATTGGAGCCTGCACTAGGATAAATCGTTCTTAAAATAATACAAGAAATTTCAACATTGGCTCATGATAAACCCATCCTCAGCTTATGAAGAAAACAGAACAGCTTTGCAGCATATAATGTGGATTTTTCATGTCTAAAAACAAATTTATCAAGATATTATAAAACGTATCAAGGGAGATAAATTTAAGTGGGTCAACATAGACAAGCGTGTTTTCTGCTCAACCTTCACCATCTTCCTTAAATATTTCCAGGGCCGCTGTAAGTTTTCTACTAAGTTCTGGACTCTGATTATAGAGTTTAGTTAAGCGGGACGATCTCAAATCAAAAGCGGCATTAATTTCAACCCTTCAGCCTTTAGCTAACCACCCTATACTTACCCTAGTTTGTTTTGACCCATTTACATTAAATCCTCTAGATACGTTGTATATCAAGCTCGTGTTTTCCCTGAGAAGTTATAAAATAGGTACCAGCCTTAATCGGACCCTACTAGCTAGAGAACTCCTGCAAGGATGGGATCAGAAATGAGAATATAACTATGATCTTCCGTGTCGTACGGTTAAAGCTTGATGTTGGTTTAATTACTTTGATAATAACTTCTGATTACTATTTCTATCACAAGATTGATATAAAAGAATTGGAAAACGTTATGCTTTGCTATCAGATATTTTATTCAACGAACTGAGTATCAAACGAGGAAACGCTTAGCGGAGGTAACAATGGTGAGGAGGAAATATAATCCATTGTGGAATTTATTCGTGCTTATTTTAAGCCTAGCTTCCTTCACAACGCACCCCACTCAATCATAATACAATCAATTAAGTAAAATGTTACCTAAAGTATTATGACTTAATACAACTTCTCACTTTTTGCCCTGATAGACAAACCCATTCTAAGTTACACACTCCTATTCCTAGACTCCCTCGTTGTAGCCCTAATAAATCGTGTCACAGTCGAGCCATCACTCAACCCTACTTGGATCCTCTCGTGCCTGTATCCTAGAGCGCTTGGTGCAATGACAAATCTTGCCAGGTAGTAAAGAATTCCGAGTGATAGAATGCTAAGCGCTACAACGGAGGAGAGCCAGTATGGAAGTGATGTGTTTCCTTTTCCATTTGGCGGGCGGACAAATGGCATTATGACTAGGAACTACGATTTTTGTCAGCTTTTATTTACGGTCGCTCACCTCGATATTGCTCAGCAATATCGAAAAATCAAAGTGTTGGATTAAGAGGAACTTACGATGTTTCCTATTAGATAAATAACGATCACTACCCATGGAGCCTTGAATGGGCTCTGAAATTTCTCACTCTTGGTAAACCGCAGCTTTATCAGTCCGATCGTTATTGCTGTGAATAACACAGTTGTCGGATAACTTGATAAGCTGACGACGAAGGTGAAAGCATCACCAGCAGGTGGTGCACAAATCAAAAGAATTGTCACGCCGAGATGGAGGATGAGAGCGTAGATTGGTGTCCGGAAAGGTCGATTCTCCATCATAAGGTTGGAGAAAGGGAGTACTCCGTCTTTGGCTAGTTCTTGAAGAATTCGAGCTAAATGGAGTTAGCATCTGGGCAACTAACGAGCTGGGATATGAAAGCTAAACTCGATACTTACGAACTGTGAAAGCGACGCCAAGCAAGTGGCCGAGGGCAGAAAGAGCGACTAGAACAGGGAGTGCACGTGCACCGGCTGAGTCTCCGAATAAATTCTTGAACAGACTGGCAGCTACAGTTACTTTGGCAGCGCGGAATTCGTGTGCTGGAACACCGGCAAACTAAAGGATTTAGTGAAGTCACACGGCAGGAGGGAATCTAAGGAGCATTACATATGCAACGTTTGCCAGAAGGTACAAAATGCTGATAACTGCCATTGAAAGAGGAAGTGCTATGCGGAGGGTCTTTTGGGGATTGCGGACTTCAGAGAGAACCTAGTACGACGTAAGTTGACAGGCATCCGAAGTGCCAGAGAAGACTCTAACGTACAGCATTTACATTATCATATCCCTGAAATGAGAAAATAACATTGATGATTGCGGTACCAATATTATATCCATTGCTGCTAGTGCCAGCAAAAGCATTTTCGAAGTTGTTGGGTTTTGGAATATTCAGGTGGCCACCAAGAGCAGCAAAACCACAACATACGATGAATAGAAGAGTAAAGAGTTTAATAACTGAAAGTGCATCTTGGAGCATGCGTCCTGCCCTAGGAGTCGCGGTGTGCATGGCTACTGAGAATACGGCAGCTGCTATGGCGATACCGCGGAGTTTCCAGGTCGTAGATTCTACACCCGCAGACACAAGAATATAAGACGAGAAGGTGATGGCATTGCTTGCAGAAACCTCTTTGAAATGCAATCAGTAACAACACATCGAAATTAGAAAGGGGCAGAACGCACGTAGAAATACACAGTAAAAGATGTAGATACAAGTTTGCATCAATTTGGGATGAAAACTCCGCTCAAGATAGTTTTTGATACCACCTGAGCGTGGAATTGCAGTTCCGAATTCAAGCATAACAAATATACCGCAAGTGGAAATAACACCACCTATAATCCAACACATGAGTGCCATTCCGACACTTCCGGAAAGCTTAAAAATACCGCTTGGTGTTGAAAAGATACTGGATTGGGTTTATGAGCGGGGATTCTGGATCATGAAGTGGCAGCTAACATACCCTGCACCAATTATTTTGTTGACAATTAGAGAAACAGCACCAAAGACCCCAATGGTCCGTTCTTGCAAAATATTCACTTCGCTGATGCCGAGTGCATTTTCCTTGGTGGAGTGTTCATCGACAGGTTGACTGGGTTGGCTGACTGGACGTCTTATGAGTACGGGATTCCTCAGAACATTAAAACCATGGAGAAAATAGACATACCCTTGATAGTCATTCCATCTTTTTCCGACATGTTGAAGATACGCTATATATAAATAAATGTACCCGAGAAAACGCAGTATTGGAAGGTCTCGTAAAAGGGTATGCCAGGAGTCGATTTCTGGACATACATGATGAGGTTATAAACAGACTTCCCGTTCAGAATTTGGCGAGCGACATTCCGGAGAAGATTCATCGGCTCCATCCAGAAGCAAGACGCAATAATGGAGGTCAGATCACGAATCTTAATTAGTTGCTAGTACCTCCGATATACGGGAGAGAGGTAAACGGGGCAATTAGTCACATCATAATGGGAATTTTTGCTAAGGAGACCTAAGCGAGCGACTTGCTAAGACTCTTGGAAAATTGTACTGTGTATAGATGTCAAGAACATTGAAGTAAGAGGTTTCAGAACTTGGCGTACATATATAGGAGGCGTTGCGGCGTTAGTCGATCCATTTCGCCTTTTATAATCAGAAATATGTTGCCTATACTAATGTCGTGCTTAGGCGCGATAATTATGCGATGTGGTGCTACTCGCTCATTCACCTAGAGGATTTCACAGAGTGGAGTCTATCACAGCGCCAAGTGTGCCCCTTCCCCCTAATACTCAAGTCTTTGGGGAAGGATGGTGACATTTGAGGCGATAACTCTCTATCCCAATTGCTGTCTTGTAGGCTCTCGGAGAGTTCAAATCAGGAATTCTCAAGGAAGAGATTATGATTGAACGTGCGCTTTGGATTGTGGTATGGAGTTCATAGAGAGTTCCCCACCATTCCTCCAGAAATTCTCGGCTATGTTGTTGCTGAACCCCATCAACGCGTTTCATATTATGTTTGTGGTGTATGGCCAATGACAGTGCCAAAGCTAAAGTGAGTTTTCACTCTTGGCGGAGGCACCTATGTTACGATTAGCGCGACACATACCTATGATCATATACAGCATTTCCGCCCTCGCGGGAAACGGCACAACTAGTCGTATTCAATCTTTGGAGTCCACAACATTGCTGCGTGCGATTACCGGTGGGAGAGAGAGGGTGGGGTGGGGGAGCAAAGAAGATAAGAGAGCGACCGAAGGTTTCCTAGATCCTTAATTATATTTCGTAACAATTCTACAATTTCCACCGTTTGGAAGCTAAGTATGACGACTACCATTGTATTCGAAGAATTTGACGTTCCAGGAGCGAGAACATATGATGGGAATGTTTTGCCGGCTGGCATCAACATCAAATCTAGAAGTGGAGAACCAGTCAAAGTTTCAGATGCGGCAGAGGCCCTTCGATCTCTGGGAGAATCACGGAAGCTCACCGAGCTTTTGAACCGTCATGGAGCAATTTTGTTTCGAGGTGTGGGAAGCCCTTCAGCGGAAACATTTTCCGCATTGGTAAATGCAGCTGAAGAAGCACGTGGTTTAAAGGAACATGAACAGATTGGTTTGGCGGGAAAGAGAACGCCAATCGCTAAGAGCATTTGGACTGCAAACGAAGGACCCAAGACTACAAGATTCTATCAGCATAATGAGGTATGCTAAGCTTATGTTCAGCATCATCTGTGAGACTTACAAATAACACGCTTCTTGTTAGTTTTCTAGGTATACAAGGTTTCCTACTAACATACATTTCTACTGCGTCAAGAAAGCTGAAAAGGGTAAGTCCCCAAACTAATATATAAAATTAGAGATTTTAATATTGACGGCATAGGCGGCGCGACGCCAATCGCTAGCAGCACCAATGTCTATAGTCGAGTACTAGCTGAGATCCCAGAGCTGGTAACGGAGATCAATCAAAAAGGACTAGGCATGAAAATGTTCTTCCCAGCCCCTGGAAATGAAGGAAAGGGGAATGAGTTTAACTGGGCTGGAGTGCACAGCTTTGGACAAGATATCCTTCCAGGTGATGACACCGCAACAAGGAAAGCCAAGGCAGAAATACAGGTCCGTAGGTTAACAAATGATTTTAAGTGGCTGGACAACGGAGATTTGGAGTTAACCCAGCATATTCCTGGTTTGCGGAGGGTACCATCTAATGGTAAGCCAGTCTGGTGGAACGGGCTTGTAGGACGACACGGTATAACGCGTGACATTGGAGCTCTCGATCCACCGCATATTGGTCGAGACAATATGACTTGTAATAACTCCCACCACCGTTTCGCAATACACCCCATTGCTAACTATATAGATCTGCCCTGCGTTTATGGGGACGGATCGCCTATACCTAGAAAATATCTCGATAAGCTGATTGATGTGATCGACAAGGAGGAGATAAGTCTCACTCTTGAAGAGGGTGATTTGCTTCTGGTAGATAATTTTCAGGTGTCACATGGAAGGGAGCCATGGGAAGGTGAGAGAGTGATATTGGTTTCGATGTGGGATGGTGCGGCACCTGTTGCAGCGTACTAGGATAAAATTGAGGAAGTGTAGTTATATGGCTGTATACAGAGCGATAGTAGCCACTTTTCTGTTATCAGGGTTGATCATAGAAACATACTTTGCCTTGGACAATTTCTAGGGGTTAAGTAGCTAACTCAGGTAGGTATAAATATAAATAGTAATCACATCACAAATGCACAAAGATAGCCTAAAGATAGCCTTGAAATATAATATCAGATTCATTTATATATACTAGTTAGATATACGCTAATCATGACTACTTTGTACCATGATTTACATATACTCTATAAACTACTAGCAAGATAATTAACCTAGAAACAAGCTCGCCGCTGAATTATCGCTGCTGAAAATTAGAAATAAGGCGCGAGGGGCGCGCTGTCTCAAACCTAGCCGTCCTGTTACAGGAACGTAAGTTATATAACCTTTTCACAGAAGAGCTCTCTTTTCAAAACTTAGTCCTCTTGCGAAAGTTCTACAGCACATGGCGAAATATATATTAGATCTATCGGAGATGTACAAACATCACATGACACAGCATGATTAATAAATAGCCTTGAAGTTGATGCTTGTCTTCCTTTGAACTTTTAGTGATCTTTCATATATTCACCTGATCTAACAAGTACTCAGCAGCAAGCAAATCTACTATATCCTGAAACATTTTGTTATAAGATAACAAATCAAATCTAAGATGCAGACACGCGAAGGTCCTTTCGAGGTTGAATGATCGCGTAAGTACCCAAATATACAAGGCAGCATATCAAATGTTAACTGGTTCATTGATCGTGCCGTTTCCATCGTACTCTTGATATTAACAACAACCATAAACATAAGCTTCGAGCGACAACAGTGATAAGAAAACAGGAACCTTCCCCGATGACTAATAGTAAGTGATACATATGCATTGAAGAGGAACCTATACTTTTTCAACACCGTGTTCTCAACCCAAAAGGCAATGTCAAGTGATAGGGAAAAGGTTTCCAAAAAGGATTAAGTAAAGTCCATGGTCAACAAGTCAGTCAAGGAGCTTGGTCCTTTGATAGTTGTGATTGAGAACGCAGGCATTTGACCTATCAGTTGAAGAAGTCAAGCAGATGTTCAATGCTGCAAGACAAATGATTGCGAAAGGCCCTATCCCCCAAGGGAGCACCGGCTACAAGATCCTGGGCGCCTCGTCAATTGCTGCCTATAAGCCATTACCCATATTAAGACACTATTGTGTATCTAATTGGGCGGTACGTGGTCTAACACAGTCTTCGCAATTGAGATAGCCAAGCATAAGATCAACGTCAACTGTTATGCACCGGGTATCCTGGGAGCTACAATGTGGGAGCGTATCGATGAGACTTTGGGAGCGATGCATGGCCGACCAAAAGGCGAAACGGTGCAGAAGTTTGTGACGGAATTGACAGCCATTGGGAGAGTTAGTGTGCCAGAAGATGTGCCTAAGGTTGTGGGCGGGTTTCTTTGTGGCCCCGATTCAGAATTCGTGACAGGACAGAATATCGTTGTCGGTGGTGGAATTGTCTTTTCGTGATAAAGAGGTAGGCATGTAATTGAGCTTATTATAGTTTACCCTGACTTAAGAAATGTTGTCTTTGGCAGTTTAGCACGCATGGAACAATAATAGAGAAAAGATAACAACCATGTGATACCTCCTTTCTCGATCATATCTAAATGCTATTGTGTCAAATTAACGGAGTCTGAGTTGCCGGGACGCCGTTTACCAAACTTTCTTTTATAGCCAACCACTAGTTAAGATCACCGAATATCCCCGTGACAAGTGAGCGGTGAGTATAAACCGATGGAACTTTAGTAGAGAAAACGTAGGATTAAGAAAGAATCCACCAAAATACCCAGTAACGCTCCAAACCCCCACTATCCCAAGATATTGCAATAATGTTGATCTGTTACAGGAGGAAGTGACTCTTCCGCTTCATGGGCTACCTTTAGTTCTTCTGTACCTGTTTAGACAGTCTGGAAAAAGTCATAAGAGCTCGGACCTAGCGCCTAATATACTTAGAATGTTTTGGGAATTCACTTTAGGACTCACTAGGATAGGTCATAGTTATTCGCCCAGTGACTAGAGATGGCACGCGCTGTACTCATAGCGATTAACGCGAACCCTATGTTTTGTCACGGTAGTCTGTACATAAAAGCAGGCAAAGAAATATCGAAAGGATGATGATTTCTCACATTTTGGCTGCCTAGATTCAAGTTAGGAAGGGGATGTTTGCGGCATCAATAAGGTTGGGAATCGGACCCGAATTAGGACATCGAAAATTGGAAGTATGAATTCACGTAATTTTACAGATTTAGGTACCGAGGTGTCGGTAATACGACAAGCCCCTAGAAATTTTATCCTTCAAATTTCTGTAAAATATGACCTGTCAAACGTTTTCGAGCTTGTTTTTCCTTTTGGACGTGACATAGTTTGCAGGTAATTTTATCTATCATTGTAATTTTTTTGACGATCCGCGCAAGAATGTAGCAAATTTATCGCCACATAAATACTAAATGCGTACTTTGACTTATGCTTATATTACCGACTAACTTTCATGCTTGGTTCTTAATAAGAGCGCCGAACTGGCAGAAAATTGGTTCTTGATTATTTTTCATATTTTCCTCTTTCATATAAATCTTTACTTTCCATCATTTAGGCATAATGGGATTCTTTTATAGTCAATTATTCAAAAAGCTACCCTATCCAACTGGAGACTACTCGGGGAGAACTATAGTTGTCACCGGCAGCAACCAAGGCCTAGGTAAAGAAGCAGCCCGTCACTATGTGCGGTTGGGTGCTGGCAAAATGATACTTGCTGTACGGAACATAGAAAAAGGTCTCGAGGCCAAGAATGATATTGAAACTACTATCAACTGCGCGATTGATGTGATTGAGGTTTGGAAGCTCGACATGGCAAGCTACTCAAGCGTAGAGGAATTTGCGTCGCGTATGAACAGTGAACTGGGCCGTGTTGATATTTTCATTGCCAACGCCGGCATAGCGCCTGCCAAATATCGTGTTGCCGAGGACAACGAATCAAGTATCACGGTCAATTTTGTTTCGACTTTCTTATTAGCAGCCCTTGTAATGCCAAAGCTGAAGATTACAGCAGCTCGATTTCAGACGAGGCCCACTTTTTCGTTTGTATCATCTGATGTTCACGGCCATACGACTCTGCCACAGAAATCGGCACCCGATGGCGAGTTGCTTGCAATGATTAGTGAAAAATCTAGAGCGGAAATACTTTGGGCCCAGCAATATCCTGTTTCGAAGCTGCTTGGGGTATTTGCCATGCGTACCATTGCACAAAGACATTCTGCCTCAACTTATCCCGTCACTGTCAATTGTGTCAATCCGGGTCTATGTCACTCAGAGCTTACCCGTGAATATCCTACGTTTGCAATTTGGCTCATGAAGTTTCTACTGGCACGACAGACAGAAGTCGGTAGCAGGACTTTAGTTCACGGTGGATCTCAGGGTGCAGAGTCGCATGGTCAGTATCTTTCAGATTGCGATATCGTAGAGCCAGCCCTATTCGTCACAAGTAAGGAAGGGAAAGAGACGCAGGAGCGTGTTTGGATTGAGCTAATGGAAAAGCTTGATACGATCAAAGCAGGTGTATCATCTAACTTCTGAATATCATAAAAGCTGTTGTGGCCTGAGGCCACACGCTCATTAGCTAGTATACTTAGACCCCTCCCATACGGAGAGCTTCCTTCCCTAGACTTATCAAACCAAGAACTTTAACACACGTTTACTCGAAAGAACCTCTCCTTTTTCGCATCGTGAGTACAGGTCCTTGACAAAAGCGCAAAGTGGAATTTTCGTCTCCGATATTCTAGCCACAGTGTTTAGTTGCAAACTACGAGATCAATCAAGCATATAAATTTGATCGATTTAGTTTTGGCACATTGCATTATAAATATGGGAACTCAAGTATTACATCAAAGCGATCATCGTGAAGAATCACCATCCACTAAATATTCAGCTCTCTTTCCTGCCTCCATATCTCGATGCACCTTATTGAGCATCCATGGTCTAAACTTATGGCCAAGCGGGCAACTTGTATTAGTGAACTTTTCTCTGATCACAAATTGTGCGAACGCTTGACTGTCACTCTCGTGGGCGTACTCCTCCGGATCATGGTTGATAATCTACTTCAGAAAGCATGTTCGTACCGTATTGCAGTTTACTAGCCCGTTTCTAGAAGCCGCGAAGACTTGAGCTGGGCCAGTCGTAGCAGCGTCATCTCGGTGCCTCACCGTCGAATATCTGAGTTTGTCTGACATATGGTCAATCATTACAGCGCCGGTGGCTGATTCATCTAGCTTTTCCTGGCTTTTCTCGAGGCTGTGCTGCGTTCGATATCTCAGGAAGCGGTGATTGATATTCTGTACGTGTTACTGAGAAATAAACATTGGAATCATTTACGGTCAAGGGGTGGCTTACAGTAATAAGCAATGCGAGCAGACTAGGGAAACGAATCGGGCTGGCAGGGCGGTGAAGGCCTTCGCACATTAGAACGTCCTACATATAGCACTCATGTACAGTACAGGGTTTAGATTCTATCGCCGGACGGAGCCGGGGCATGTTAATATTGTGGTATTAATCTTCTAACAATCGAGCGATGAAAAGACAAATCACATTGAGTGTTCTCGATCGGCAAAATTTTGGGTTTAAACACGCAGTCGAGCTAGATTGAAATATGCTGTCTACACTTTAGACAACGTGAAGCGGTCAGCGAATTTGGTAATTGTCTCCATGGACTTTTGCTTTTTGTTGCAATGATTCTGGCTGTGTAATGTGATAGGTTTTCCAAATACACCACATTAAATTTGACGTTGCGCTTTCCATACTAAGTGAGGACTGAAAACATAAAGCTCTATCAACCAACCATCCACTACATCCACTATTCAGTACCTAGTTGAGAGTATGCACGTAAAATTGCTCGATTCTATAACTTGCATATCGTGGTAGCACAAACTCCAGCGCTTTGTCCTTCAACTAGCTTTTGTATCACAATTTTCATTTCGCAATTGATATTTATATCTTTATTGAGGTTAAATAGCTAAAGGTAGAATATTACACGAAATTATATTTGTGTCTAGAGAGTTTGCGAGTTCGCACAATAAACACCATCCATGGGATAAATCTCTATGCTTAATGTTGCACAACCCTTTAATTGCCACTAGAAATGTAGTGTATAGCAGCACCATGTATCGACTATGCAGGCCATCAAACATCTTAGAAAATGACGTAGCTAAAATATCAAGAAAGGTGACTGTGTGCTCGAGACAATCACTGCCATGACTAGTTCTCAAGACCACCCTCTATTAGATTCGAAACACCTTACGTCTCCCCACACGTTGTATTCGGAACATTTTATGGCTTATATCCAACGATAAGTGACATTGAGACAGTTAACACTGCAAAGGTTTTGATATTAGGTATTCTACATAAAAGTCGGGGCTATGAATCATTTATAATTCTTCGTTCTTTTGCGGGTAAACGCCTCTAATATATCAATTGTCAGAAATATGATCAGCAAATATCATTCCCTCGGTAGATTGGGCATTTTAAATCGCCTTGGTAGGTGGATTCATTATCAATGCTATTTACAATGTGGTGAATTTCAAGGTGCAAAAGGTAATACTTTCAGTATTTGAGATCACCGAAAGCCATGGCAACTACAGATAGCTCCCCACGCATTTAAACCGCAATAGATAATATTAATGTTGATGGACATTGATGTTGATACAGAGACTTCAAGATGTAAGATGAAAACTATTCAACTAAGCTAGCAATCAAACATAAAAGACTTTTCTTATAATAGAAATACTCAGCTATCCAGAGGTACGAAGCAACTTATTATTTTGGTCTTCAATCAGCCCATCATGACAGGGGGCACATTGTGTGATCTTTATATCATATATGAGAAATCGGTTATATTGATCCCATGATCCATAATCGAACATATGTGCTTTGGCTTTCGTTAGAAGTAGCTTTCTATTTGCTTAGCATGCTTCAAAATGTGTTGCTACCTTCCTGCGATTTTGATCATAAATTTCAAATTCTATATCCAGCGGACAAAATCGAATAAATAAGAGCGCGTTCAGTGTCTTGAGATTTAGAAATATGACCTGGGCAATGGTGGAGAACAAATCTGATTTGAGCTTTCCAAGAACACTGAGGCTCATTTTTGGGTCGGGCCAGTCACGGGAAAATATTTTATAGGTGATAATTTCGGTAGCTGCTGAATGACCAGAAAGTACAAGGCTTAATTTGTCTATGATTGACAACTAATCAATATGCTTGATTTATATCTCACGCAAAGAAAAGATCCATGGTTAACTGAGTTTAAACCATCAAAATCGGTGTGACCAAGGAGACACTCGGGAAGATACTGGCGAAGATAGCAGCTACCGAGACAATTCGTGCCCTGATGTACCTCTCAAGTCCTTGCCTTTGATGCCTCTCACCACCACCAATTGGTGTGAAGCTAAGATGAGAGATATGGTAATGACTTTAGCTAGGAGTCTCTCCGATAGAATTTGTGGAGAGCCGGTTAATTTCCATTCATTGCACAAAGGTAATTAAATCATAGATCAGGGGTTGAAAATTGTGATTCCATTTTGAAACGCATGCGTTAACATGTTCCTTGACGATGTAGAAATGAAGAGCATCCTCGACACTTAGAGAGTTCGAACCTGGGTATCCATAATGTTAAAAGTAATAATAGCTTGATAATGTCTTGATTGATTTTCTTCTAACTAATGGGGATCTGTCTAACTATATATATACGATGGAAAGTAAGAGGACCGTGCAGGGCGTAGGTTTGACCCTCCACTATTTCGACACATAATCACTTAGCAAATCCTGATATTCTGCTAGTTTTCTATTCATATCTTAAACCATTCGAAAACTGATGTGAGATGTGAAGAGGTAATTAGCAAGATTAATTTCCCCAAACTACGCGCATGTAAAAATTAAATTCACTACCAGTCAAATTGAAGAGGTGCTATTAATTGGGCTTTTTCATCAGAATTATGGGCAAGAAAGTAAACTGAATTTGAACTACATTTGATGCTACCTACCATTGATCAACTACTACCTTAGACCAGGCAAAACATCTACAAGACTCAGCCTCTAAATATTTGTTCCAAATAGTTTATTACATACATCAATTGAGTCACCACTGTATATATGACCTGTAGAAATGAAGCTGTCCTCGGTGATACTTCTTCTAGTGATCAAACAATTATGGAATTTATTTCTTGCAACTTATTACAGTATCGCACCCACTCCACTTTTGATAAGACCTCGTGCACTCTACTCGGTACTGCAACATCTTAGACGTTAATTAGCTTTGCATTTGTTTTCATTTTATTCGGTGTCAGTACTCGTATGCCATACATTACATCAGTGATTCATAATCCCCCTATTCTCTAGTCAGCTTGTATCTTGACTCGACCTTGCTATCTTGTACCACTGTACTACTGTACATGTGTATGAGATCATGTCACTACCCCCACCTTCGCGCTTTAAGAAACTAAGAACAAAAACAGGATGTGTCAACTGTACTTTGCACATTAATCTAATTTGAAGCAGAGTTTATTCTAATTGCAAAGCAGGTCGAGATCGTCGGAAGAAGTGTGATGAACGGAAACCAAAATGTGCTGATTGTGCAAGACTTGGTTTCGAGTGTCACTGGTCTGATCCTGCTTCTTCAGGAGACCGGCGAGAGCGTGGAACTGCCAACTCGCGATGGTCCGCTATTTCTAAAATACCTGGATCTGGATATCCTTCGTCTGAAAACTCAATTTCTAGCGTAGAGACTGCCTCGGCCAAGCGGGCTTGTTCATGGAAAGAAGAATATCGGTTTTCTCCCATTTCCCTTACAGTCGCCGATTCTTACTTTGAAATCCTCTCGTCTGCTAGGATCTTTCTTCGTACCGATCGTGAATTATTCCTCTCTACATGTTATTTCGAGAATTTTCTTCCTGCAAATATCCTTCCTAGTGCGCACGCGAATTTCTCTAGATTTTATCTTGGGGATATCCCGGAGCTCAATGATAGCATGTTTGCATGCAGTTCTATGCAACTTGCAAACAGAAATAAATATCCACCTATAGAAGCTTTATGTTATTACACTCGTGCACTATCTGGACTCCGAAGACAGTTACATGCCCAGCAGTTGAAAGGATCAGAGGTTTGGTTACTCGCGGTAACAATTCTTCTTCATTGCTTCGAGGTAAGTAATAAGAATATCTCTGAATGGGCAAAGTGTTTACTTAATCAAAATAACAGACATGGTGCTACTCAGCTGGTGATTCGACCCCTGGCCAAACTCACCATCTCCTTGGGGCAGTCCAACTCTTGAAGCTCTGCTATAAAAACTCAGAAACCGAACTTCATCACGAATTTTGTACCTTAATGGCCGAATCAGTAATATTTCATGTATCAACACTCATCACATCTGAATCATCCTTAGCTATCTTTCATACCAACAGTGATCTGTGGGAGTTGGTGGAGACCATCTTTCAACGGCATGCATATGATAATATTCTCTCACCAATCAATCACCCGGTACTTGGAACGCCTTGGAAACTAAACAAGCTAGTATTTGAAATTTCTACGCTCAGCATTCGGATACCACTGATGATTGCTGACATGCGCGAAAAGGTCAGGCTGGAGATTGAGCTATTAAAGTGGGAAGAAGTTCAAGAGAAGAACTGGAGCGACACCGACAGCTTTAAAGCAGAGGATCCATATATCAATGCCCGGCATCTCTATATTCTCTGTGCCCGCATTCTTCTTCTTTCAATCCATACGAACGACGAAACATTTGATGTTCCTCACTTCAAAAGCCAAGTTCGACGTCATAGATCTAGGGCTATCCACATTCTTCATGGAATGCTGAATGAGAGTAAAGGTGCATGGAACTTTGTAATGCGATGGCCACTTTCAATTCTCGGGCATTTAGTCGAAGAAATGTTTGAAAGGGAAGTTGTGCGTGAAGCTCTAGGGAGAATTTGGTTGAATTCATCCTGTGGGGATGTAAAACGGAGTTTGGATGAGATCAAGAGTCGTGAGAATAGAGACTCGGTGGACAGTGATAGGTCTAGGAGCTTTCCCCCTTTTGTTTTATGGTCTTCCATCCTTTCCGGCGAAGTGGGTAATATTTATTCACGCCCATAAACTGAAGGCGCTGGTAGTGAAATGCTATCGGGATTTCTGCAGCCATGTAGCTTTTAGTATACTTCTTTTCTCTGTATTGTTTTTTGTTTTTGGCGATAATCACATTTTCGGACAACAGGGTACTCATAATAACGATTTTTGGGTTTGAAGACGTGTTAATTTATCTTATAATATCTATTCTCGAATGATTTCTTCGATGAGCTGAGCTGCTGCGACCGTTTCCTCGTCACAGAAGTGTTTTCCAACAACTTGCAATGCAATGGGTGCTCCAGCGAACACCTTGGGGTCATCTAAAGAAAAGATTTAGTACATCAATATATTAATTCAATTTCTTAGACAGTACTAACATTTCTCGTACTGTTGCTGATCTAAGGGGCTCGTAGGGTTATATTCCATATCAACCTGATCGAGTTCTGGATCTACAAATCCGAAGGGAAACACCAAAGCGGGTTGATCTAGCATATTCCACAACATTGTGTAGGTGCCATAGTCCATTTTGTTCATCAGCGGAGCACTCCCAATGAAGGGTGGACACAGGATCACATCTACTCCTCTTTCATGCATGAGCGCATGGAACTCGGATCTTATCTTGTCTCTTCTATCGTTGTAGGTCCAATTCTCTGCAACAGTAAGCTCATTAGCGTGGCGAAGGAAGGTTTCTGCATCAATATTCATTGGCTCGCCGGATACAGCAACAAGATCCCTAATTGTTCTCCCGCCATCAGGAAAAAATAGAGTAATCTAGGAAAAGTCAGTAGAGGCTATCGACTAATGCTGGGTTACGGACAATTATCTCTAATATTTCCATAGACTTGTAGGGCTCCCAATCGATAACTTTAATTCCTGCTTTTTGCAGCTTTTCTTTTGCCTCTTTTAAAGCGCGTGTCATAGGGGGATGAGGATGAACGATACTAAACCATATTGTGAGTATAAAAATACCAAACTTGTTTGGAAAAGAACTGATATATTACCCATCACTCCACATCACGCCGATGGTCATCTCTTTTGAGCTCATCACAGTCCTCCATGGTAATGGAACAAGACTAACTTCAGTATCCCAAGGCTTTTGATCCAATGCAGTTTTCATAAGAAGGTTGATATCCTGAATACTATGTGTCAGCGGTCCAATAACACACTTGATGGACTCTTGACCCGCTCCAGGCAACTCAATTCCATCGTAAGGTAGCCTCGAAGATGTAGGTCGAAATCCATATACGCCGTTGAAAGCAGCAGGTATCCTGATCGAGCCACCAATGTCAGTACCTAGTCCAAGAGCTGAAGATTTGAACCCAATCCCTGCGCCTTCACCTCCAGAAGAGCCACCACAGCTGAGGCTACGATGAGATCCATTCAGAGTTTGTCCCCAGATATTGTTATGACAATCTCCAGTCTTTTCAAGTTAGACTTATGTTATTCTAGGATTTCTTGATTCTTACCATCAGTGTTTGCGGTTCATTAGTACGCATATGGAACACAGCGCCGGCGTTTTTCGCAAGTCGTACGAGATGAGAGTCTTTCGGTGCAATTTTATCGATTTGAGCGACGTAAGCGCCATTTGCAATTCGTCCCTTGTGCCAAATGTGTTCTTTCGTTGACATGGGGACTCCGTGTAAAGGACCAACGAGTTCTCCATGCTTTGCGAAGTAGATATCAAGTTCTTTTGCTCTTTTGATAGCATCATCGGTCATAAATTCTGTTGCATTGTTCAGCTATCAATAGCGACGTTAGCGTAGAAGCGACCTCCAAAATTCCGAAGAATGGTCTAACTCACAAGCTGCTGCCCAATTGTTGCTCGTTTCAAGAATGCAACAGTAACTTCCTCTGCTGACCACTCTCCAGTGCCCATCATCTTAACTAAGCCGGTGGCATCACTATCTGTGATATCTAGTTCTTTCTGAGAAAGCAAACCGCTCTCCTTAGGAACATCAAGCACGTTGGAGCGATCTGTCGGTGGGAATTTGTCCTGTGGAAGTTTCCAATCTGTTCTTATTGAGCTTGAGAGTATTTTCCTACACTTATCCGCCTCTATCTCCCAAGGTGTCTGTTCAGTTAACATGCTTCCCGTCATATTCTGTCCACAAAGTTGTTGATGCTAGGAAACTTCAATAAGGCGGTCGACTTCACAGTTTAGTTATATTGTGCTCAAGATTAAATATGACTCGCCAGATGCAGGCGAATCGATGTATCCTTGCTCAATTCGAGGGGTGATGTTGAAACCTCTCTCTTCTCTGCCGCAATGGTAATGTTCTTGACCCGCAACTGACCACATGCGAGATATACTCTTTTGCCTGTGCGGGGGCAAGCATACCAATAGTTTATGTTTCCGCCGAGTTTCGAATCCACCCCACCGTTAGACAAAAGTATCATTGCTCGATTCCCTAGATTAACCAAATTACAGAGTGACAGCCTCGGCATTGACTCTTCTCCTCCCACTCTCATACGGCTTTATGATTAAACGGTGGACTTTGATATGTGGGCCAAACATCTTCGCATGCGCGCTAATAACTTATCATTTCAAAATAGCATGCCGAGAGTTCCACATTTGATAATATCCTGTCATTCAGTATCTTCTGACATCGAGCTCGTTGGCAAACTTTCCTAGCCTCGGATCCCTGCTACCGATATCCATCATCCACCACCCCGCTTATGTGCCTCATTCATGAATCTAAGCGATTCTGGGATGACCTAGCTTGAATGAGAACACTCTAGCATATTGTCAATGAGCTAGCCAGGTCGTCCGCGCAAATATATCTGATTGGCTGAAATAGTTACAAGAACATTTAAGACAAGATAACATCCAGACATATAAGAATGGCAAACAAAGCTTCACAAGCAGAAAGCTCATCGCTTGATTGATTCCCAAAGATACATCAAGTAACAAATAAAATGGCGAGAGGTCATGGTACGCTCGATACCTCTGTCATCCCAGGTACAACCCAATTGGTGGACCTGATTGGAAATGTCCGGGCGGATCATGATGTCCAGCTCAAAGATGTTATTCTAGTCCCTACCCCATCGGCAGATCTAGAGGACCCATTGAATTGGTCACAGCGTCGAAAACGCCTGCAGATGTTCTGCATTTTCATGTACGATCATAGAGCCTTTTGCGATTTTTATAGCTGACAACCAGGTTAATAGCTATTGTCTGTTCGTTGGCATGACATCAGCTGCACTTTACTCTGTGTTAGTTCCAATATCAATTGATACAGGCCTCACTTTAGCCACTCTAAATGCTGGTATAATAAGCTTGCACTATCTTTTATAGATAATTATTCTAGCTGACATTGAGTTCAGGCACTGGATACATGTTTTTGTTTTTTGGCTGGGGCTGTGTTGTTTGGCAGCCCTTGGCATTGCAATATGGCAAAAGGCCGGTGTATTTATTCTCAATGCTTGCAACTCTAGTAAGATCTAACACTCTTGGATCTTTCTATGCGTTCTATTAGTCTTGACTGATTTGTGTAATAGGCAATCCAAGTATGGACTCCGTATTGCACAACTAGTGGTCAATGGTATGCGAACAAAATCTTACAAGGTTTTTTCGGTTCTCCAATTGAATCTTTATGTGAAATTACTGTTGCAGATATGGTCAGTTACTCAGAAAACGACATGTATATTGCCAAACTCATTCAAAATAGTACTTTTCACATGAACGAGGTAAATATATGGGTTTGTACGCTTTGTATCTGCTGGGTAGCAACATCCTCGCACCAGTAAGTTCATATATTTGTCTCTCTGTATTGATTCGCCATTTATTGAATTTTTAGATATTCTCCGGCTTCATCTATGATGGAATGGGGTGGAAATGGGTATTGTATTGGCCTGCAATTGGTTGTGGTCTAGGGTTCCTGATTTTGTTTTTCTTAATGGAAGAAACAAATTACGATCGCAAAACTGTTGGAGTCGTCGAGCTGATCGGGTCATCAAGTAGCTCAATCAAGGCTACTATAATAGATCCAGAGAAAGGTTCTCGTGCCATTGCAAAACCTGCAACAACCATTGAACCACATGGAGACTACAGCAAGAAGACATTCTTCCAGAAACTAAGTTTGAAGGACAAAAAGAGGCCTAACAACCTATTTATGATGATGTGGAGACCACTCACATTTGTCTCTTTACCGGTCGTTGTTTATTCGGGATTTGCGTATGGCTGTACTGTTGTTTGGGCACTACTCAACAGCGGAACATCATCACTTATTCTCTCGTCGCCACCTTACAATTTCAAAGCTTCAATAGTTGGTTTGTTCTCAGTAGCAAGCTTGCTTGGCTGTATTGTTGGGTAAGTTGGAAAGTAAGTATTCTACTATATCATGACTGACGAGTGTTCTTCGATCAGTTCCTTGTTCAGTGGATACATGGGGGACTGGCTAGTTCTTCAGCTTGCTCGCCGAAACAACGGTATTTCCGAGACTGAAAATCGGCTGTGGCTCTACGTGTTTCCTGTCATTGCGTATCCGTTTGGCTTTATTCTATGGGGTGTTGGAGCTGCGCATTCTATCCACTGTGAGTAATCTCTCGTTTTCTCGAAATCTTCTACATAACGAAGCTAAGTTTTGCAGGGTTTGGACTTGCATTTGCAGCATTTGTACAATCAGCAGCGACCGCCGCAACCATCACTATAACCATCAGTTACTGCATCGACACTTACCCGGATCTCAGCGGAGAAGCTATGATTACTGTAATTGTGATTAGAAACACTATGGGATGGGCAATAACCGGTTACGCGTACGTTGGGTTTCGGAGCTTGCTATCAGCTTATACTTACTGGATATACAGGGTAACACCATGGATCACAAACCTGGGTGTTCAAAATACGTTCATCAGCGCCGGATTTATCTCTATGGCAACGTCCTTGGTATTCTTGGTGATGATAAAGTGGGGCAAGCATTTCAGAGAAATGAGTAGGCTGCGTTATTGGCAATATGTTGAAAGGGGGAAGGCTCTAGGCATGTCTCATTAAATCCTAAGCTAATACACAAGTACATAGATGTGTGTAGATGCATGCGTAACTATAAAGATTCATTTCAAGGGGTGATCACTACACACGGGGATAAATCTTAGCATAATTAGTTCAATATTTGTCTCACAGATTCAAGGCCAAATAAGTTATTTCGTCTTAGATCTCCCCCACAGACTCCCCTTTGAGCACGATTCAGAACAATACTCTTTCGTCCTTGATCTACAAGCACGTTTTAATTTACAAAGTTCTCAGAAGTTTAAGCTAAGAAGATATCCGAAAATGAAGATAATATAAATGGACTTTTGGTGATTCAGAAAGCTCGACTGGATTTCTTTTAAGTATGAAACGGCAAAAAAAGGGTTTTCAGGCAAATACGAACCAATTTCTTCCTTCGTGGCTTCGCTTCGTATAATATATCGAGTGAAAGGCTTGCGGTTCAAACTTAAAGGCTTTTATGAGTTCATTATGTAATCTAACAAGTTGCATTTTAGGTTAGGAACACCTATATGAAAGACTCGAATAACGTCGTGCATATGAAACCTTTTCTGTCAACGGATGACACGAGCCATCTGGCGCTTTATGAAAACTGTAGCGGAAAATCATAGAAATAAGGTAGGCAGATCTCAAATCCGAGCTGTTAGTCTAGTAGCTCTTTCCTATATCAACTAATCAACAATGATAACCTCTTTGCATCTGGATTATGGGCTCAAGGTATTACTTGATGCAATACTTAAGTTCAACGAATTATGAAAGCCAAAACACCTGTATTGAGGGCATTAGTTTTAGAAGATGAGTTCAGGTTTTTGCTATGGTTTTCGAATAATCTTAGATTTACATTAAACAGTCATGGAGTACGGTTAAAGCCCAAGCCCTGCTACGGGATAATTATTTGAACTTGGGAGAAGAAGAATTGCACTTTATTGAAAAGTAGAACTCGATATGGGTATTTAAGCAACCATGGCAGGCGATATGTTGATATTAGCATTTTCCAAATAATGCACAGTAAAAACCGTGGACACGGCAACTAATGTCTTGGCGTAAAGTTCTGCCCGAGCAGAAATCTGGGCCTAGCTATATACTGGTCAGCATTACCCGTCCGCCCCTCCATAACTGTTCACACGGCCTTGGACTCTTGCTAACCCTAGAACCCGCCTCAAAACTGACCGGGTGTTGTCCATAAGAATATGGCCACAAAAATGTGACTTATGCGTAGTGTTAATGTCAGAGGAAGTGAGAGTCATAGCTCTCACATAGACTCTAGACGGCTAGATATAAATCTTTGCACACCGTATGCCCCAAGTCTTGTAATTTAGAATACCCTCTGATCAATTCAGTCGATAATTTCCGAGTAATACGGCATTATCTACCTGTCTTTTCAAAAGATGGGTATCACACTAATGACAATCATGTTTTCAGGTCCCTGTTGGCCTCCTTAGGGGTTACCTCTCCACCACCGTAGCGAGATATGGTGGTACTTATATTTTGGAATTTCCTGATACTTCCACCTTTCAATGTCTTCTTTATTCCCTGGAATTTTAATCATCAGAGATAATAACATTAACATTTTTAATCTTTTATCGTCTTCTCCGAATTAAATCAAAATGCAAACGTCCGAAGTCGTTTCGATGGTACCTGTGTCAACTGTGCCTTACTCCCCAGAAAATGCAGCAACTGAAAGCCACCCCAATGAAGAAAATAGTTGCGCGAGATCATTTCCGAAAATTTCAAATGCACCAGAGAACTCAACAGAGCCGAATACTTCCTCCGATTACATGTTCGACAACTTGACAGGATGGAGACAATTTCGAGTGTTGAGGCCTTGCCGAGGAATGTACCACGATATCCGGCGTCGCCTTCCTTACTATCAAAGTGACATCACTGACGCCTTTACATACCGCACTATTGCGAGTACTGTACGCATGTACTTTGTCAAGTTTGAGCCCCTATTCGCGAAATATTCAACATACTTGTTAAGCTAAATCATTAACAGTCTGCTTCCGGCACTGGCATATACCTTAGATATGACTCGCCGCACTGGTGGCTATTATGGGGTTAACGAATCACTCTTCTCGTCCGCCCTGGCAGCTATGGTGTTCAGCACTATCAGCGCCCAGCCTTTGACAATCGTAGGTATAACAGGATTGATCTCTCTATTCAATTACACGATCTACGATATTATCAAGATTTACGATGTCACGCTCTATGCCAGATTCATGTGTTGGACTGCTATATGGGCAGCCATTTGGCATTGGATAGTTGCCATCTGGAACCTCTGTGACTATATGCGATATGTCACAGATTTCTCAAGCGAAACTTTTGGCATGTACGTTGGTATAATCTACATGAGTGAGTGTCATCTTTTGGCAGACAGAATTTTGCACTGACAACAGCATAGTCAAAGGAGTTGAAGAACTAGCCAGCTTATTCAATTCCAACGGAAGTGTTGATGGATACTTGAGTTGTATCATTGCGATTCTTTACTTTGGCACAGTATATGCCTTGGAAAAATTCGGGGCTGGAGTGCTCGCAAAATCATGGGCACGAGGCATAATTGCCGATTATGCATATCCTGTATGTCTTTTTAGAAATGGGTTTTCTGTTTCAAAATATCTGTGTCATTTGCTAAACATGGCTTCAGATTAGCACGTTGTTTTGGGTAGGCTTCGCTCAAATTCCCGGAACGCTGCGAAACGCAAATATAAGCACACTCCCTATTGGTCGGGCATTCTATCCCACGCAGTATAGGAGTTGGCTAGTCGATTTCTGGGCTCTTGATGCAAAGTGGATATTTGTTGCTATGCCTTTTGGGTTCTTAGTGATGCTTCTATTTTATTATGACCACGTAATTAGAGAACTATTTCGATTTCTGTTTGGAATGATACTGATTTGCACATAGAATGTCAGTAGCTTGACAGCACAGGCGAAGCAGTATCCTTTGCAGAAGCCTGGTGGGTTTCACTGGGATTTCTTCCTCCTTGGTTGCACGACTTTTATAGCAGGAATCATTGGAATACCCCTCCCAAATGGCCTTGTTCCACAGGTATGTCATGCTGTCACCCTGAAACCACCCAGCGCCTGATTCTCACTGTGCGCATTTGTGTTTACTACTGCTAATAGTAGCTCCGCTAGGCACCCGTGCACACCGACTCTCTTACAGTCTACAAAACTGAACTACAGATAATCTCTACCGAAGAAGGCGAGGGCAATGAAATCCATCGCCCCATAGTAAGAGCATCAAAAGTAGTTGAGCAGCGCATCTCACATTTTTTAATGGGTCTCGGAATCATTGCAACTATGACCGGACCTATGTTGATCGTCCTACATACAATACCTCGAGCAATCTTCAGCGGAGTATTTTTCATCGTCGGAGTAAGAAAGTTCCCAGTTCTTTCAAATGTACCGTTTCTAATTATGTATACTACTTAGTGGGGCTCAATCGAAGGCAACGGTATCACGAAGAAATTGATTTTTCTGCTAAATGAGCGTCGGTTTATCAAGAGAGGTGAACCACTACTCCAAATTCGCCAGTGTAAGATATGGCTATTCGTTTTACTACAAACTATTGGAGTGGTCCTTCCCGTCGCAATGTCACAAACCATAGCAGCAATTGGTATGTTTACTCAAACTTTCAACTAGTATTTTCTATATAATGAGCAGAGAGGCTTGGGAGTTTGCACATCCGCTGACCAAGATTTGCAACTTAAGGTTTTCCTGTATTTGTATGTCTTCTTATTCCGTTCCGCTGGCTACTTATGCCAAAATGGTTTTCTGTGAGAGAATTAGAAATTATGGACAACTTGACGGCAAATAATAAGGTTATTTTGGCAAGCTTAGGTGGGCTACCAAAACTCCCCGAGTCATCTACAGCAGACGACTATGGCTTGGAAGGGAGTTTTAGCATGAGAGAGTCTGGTGTGCTGAGACAAAGGGCTGGAAGCTATCACCTTTAGTAGCTTTCGGATTTTATATTTGAGCATTAGATATGAGGTGCTATTTGTATTGTGGGGAAGTAAGTGCTGATGTTTATTGTACTGAAGGGTTGAGAGGTAGAAAATATTCTTGAGCTGTTGCTAATTCGATATTTCTTCTCAATCTCTTTTTTAAATAACGCCTGTGTATAGTACCGTCCTCCTCCACAACCCTCAATTTAAAGCTTCTAAAGTAGACAATCTACATGATGTTACAGAACATACAGGCTTGTAAGATTTTCAAGTGACGTGCTAGCATATTTGTACCTATTACTATGTTATTAAAGACAATACGCAGAGGAGGCTTAATCTCGAAAATTCACCTTTATACGTGCACTTGGCCTAGTATCTAGAAGAAAGTCCTGGAAAATCGTGGCTCAAGTCGGCTTCGCCTTTTTCTTCGAATACCGACAGCACAACTCGCCACATAAGCACTCCTTATCTAGACCTTCCCAATACTCTTGTGAATAATCCACTGTGATTTCGACGTCAGCCTCGATTCCGCGAGACACCAAAATAATGCGCTCAACGCCGAGCCAAGTGAACTTTTGAAATTGACTATTAGGTGCGCACGAATGATTAACAAAGCGGGTGTAGTTGCCTGGATATAGAAGTCAGGATATACAAAACGTGGAAGTAGGAAGACAAACCCATATTGCCTTGATAAATTTGATATTGCCTTTCTTGATCACCTCCTTGCATAACGTCCGTCTCTCTGAAGCCCTTGGTAATCAGTCCAATAAATTCTCCAATCGCGGAGCCACGAGGTAATTGCTTTTTGAATAACAATCAGTAAATCTTTTCAAGTAAAATAATATAGGAAAAGCTTACACAACGTGCGATGAGTCCATTGTTCTTTCCAAAATGTGTGCGGAAAACCTGTATGGGAATATTCCCCTTGTAGCCTCCATATAACTCTGGAAAACATCGACATTTATTATATGAGGCACTATTGGATTGGAAAGATCCACAACTACTGCAAATCATGCTGTTTGTACTTGAAATTTGACGTGGGTCATCAGTGCCCCATGCATTCTGGTCCAGCTTTGAGTTGTCCAGATGAGTAAATTGGAAGTCTACAACCCACTCGCTATATGTGGACTTGAGGGTAATGGGTTTCTCCCCGTCACATATAACCCAGTCATGCGGATGGCCAGAATAGAGTACTTCAGACTCTTTTCCAATGACATTTAAAAGTCTTCGCCATTCGGGGTGAAGTGTATCTGCTGCGACTTCTATGCTAAACTGCAACTTTTTGAGTGCTGTACTAAGATTATTTCCGAAGGCAACTCGATATTTGCAGAATCTATAGATACCGGAGCCCGCAAAAACGAGACTAGCCCAGCCACCTGCATCTTTAATCTCTCTGTATCCTCGCCATATCGATCTTTAATAAATTAGTAATACAGATACCATCATATCTAATATAATATAATTCAATGATGCGAAGTTTGACAAGATATCAGATATTTTTTAGAAGATATGACAAGTTTCAATCATCACATAGAACTTACAGTTTATTTCTTAGCTCCTTTTCCGACCACTGCAGAATGGTGCAGGCTTCACTTAAACCAGCCATTTTGGTTTCTGTGTCCGACAGAAACGGGTTTTCTAAGCCAATTGCCTTGACCCGAGCTTCATAACAATCAACCCAGTGGGCCTGTATGACGGTTTCTAGAGCTCGGGAACATTTACTCATCTTTGTTGCGTTTAAACAAAGCGAGTTGATAGCGCGAAAGGCCTAAGTAGAAGTTAAACCAAAAGCGATATAAGTGATTTTCAATTACAAACATTGGCATCGTAGATGCTACCTACGGTACTAGGAATATGTGGATCATCCTGTTGATGGTCTAATTAGCTGCCCTGAAGGCGGAACATTATTCGAGAACTTGCCAGTGAGATAGGCGAAAGCTGAACACCGCTGAATATCTGTTTCCATAATCCCGTGAAAAACTTTTGGACAGAGATGGGTTGCAGCTCATGAATATCCTGATTAGACTTTCTTTTGCGTTGAGGGAATTCTCGAAAATTCTTTTGTAACTGTCGGGTAGTCGAATTTTCTGTCGCCATGGGCGTAATATTATTGGTGATGTCACTGGCTGGCGCGATCGCATTCTTGGCCTGTCTCACCGTCAGACCTCCAGTAGTCTTCCGCCTCTTATCTGAATTAGAATTATGATCTTTTAGATTTTCCTTCAAAATTCGATTCCGCGCTCGCGAAAGTCGCTGATAAGGAGGCTGATTTTTGGCAACGCATGCTTCCGTAGCATTACTATTAGATGTTGAAATAGCAGAGCCCTCAATATCCTCGCAATTTGTGACAGGAATCTTTATTCTATCATCTGTCAACTGGCCCAGCAAATACTGCTGGACATCTGACTGATGTAAGTCAATAGTACCCTATGACACATGTCAATAACCCTATATGGGGATTCGATTTTGCAAAGAAATGAATCCAGAGGTATCTACGTACCAAATAGATTTTATGGCAGCGTGACTGTCCTGTTTCCTGTAAATCAGGAGATGGAATACAGATCTCAGCATTAACCTTGATCTGCGGCGAAGAATGAGCTGGCAGCATAGCCAGTGAGGATATCAGGTTAGTAGTGAAATCATGACCTAAAATATGCATCAATTGATCAAGCGCCTCCATCGTTGGATGGATATGCGTTATAAATATTGTTGAAAGGAATAATAAAGATAGGGATGAAACTAGGTTATTTTGCTTGGGCAGAATTTTGGAAGTTGTTGTGGCCTGAGGCACACACCCTCATTAGCTAGCATACTTAGACCTCTCCCGGGACGGAGAGCTTCCTTCCCTAGACTTTACCAAAACAAGAACCTTTCATCACGTTTTACGCACCGGAACCTCTCCATCGCCTTCATCGTGAGTCTAGGTCCTTGACAGAAGTGGACCTCCCAAGAGCCGGGATGTTATGTCATCTGGTATGTCGTGATACGAGAACCAAACCGCCACCATGTCGAAATCTAATTTACCAAAGCCTACACGCAATTTACTCTATATACATTGTGTAGGTTTGTCTTATCGAAAAGACCTATCTCGAACTTGAATTAGGGAATTACTCCGCGAGTCATTCGGTAATGCAGTGAACGGTGTTGCAATTGCAGTCTCAACAATTGCAGTTCGAGCGAACGCATTTGATCTTTATCGTTCCTGAATTTTTTGTGAAGTTGTTGATCGCAAGATACCGTACACTACGCAGGATTTTCCTCTGCTATCTTATTTATGTATAGAAAACGATTTCACTTCTAGATAAAAACATCCTGCGTGACATACCAAGTCTATCAAAACAGCCATTCGCTTGTTCTCGAAATAACACAAAATCTAATTTATTCATTTAGTAACGTTCTAGATGCGTTTAGATAATTGATTATCTTGAACGATGGCTTCAATATTTACTTGCCACTAACTTCTGCTAACGCGTAGAAGACAGACATATTCCAAACAATTATAGGGCATGTATCTAGATACCTAGTATCATTACAATCTTTATAGTTGAGTCATTGGTTGAGCTTAATCCTATTCAAATACAGAAATCCTGATAGATGGACACATGTACTAAACATCGCAAGTCCTCCAGCATATCTTAACGATGGTGCAGGGAATCTATCTCAGCTTTTATTGGAAGCTCTCATTATATAGCCTTGATCTCAGAACAGCAGAAATGGAGTTTAGGTATCTAGATATATTAGACTTCCCCTAAATAGATATCCTCGTACAGGGTAGAATAACGCTGCTCAAAATCACACATCTTCCAGCATAGATTTGATTTATCCAATGTATTACAAGTTATCTGCGTCGCCGACCCTCTTAAGGATATAGACTCACTTGAAATTTTCCGTTTCAGGTTCTAGATTGTTTTGGTATTAAAATAACAGCAATGTTGAGAGATTAGTGTTTCACGGCTGTGGTATATCTCTCGTCGGGTTTTTCAATCTCCTCCTGAAACAACGATTCAACTACGGTCCTGTGCGGTAGTTATGAGAAGAAGACTGCGAGATGTCAATTTAGTAAAAATATTTTCACCTGCGTGTTCACAGCTGCCGGAATCTCTTTACTCACATCCTAATGTTGACAACAGACCTGATTTTGGCCACTGCAGCGCCCCACAAGGATATCAATCTTGCTCAATCGGGATTGTTAGCAATAGCACTGTACACATCATGTGCATTATAAACAGCTCTATTTGGCAAGAGTAAATTTAATAAAAGTTTAGTGACGTATTTTACTTCTGGTAATGTTGTATGATGCTAGCACACCATACGTCATGTCATACTTTTTCTTCCATTCCCGAATCGTTCCGTGGGCATTGTAGTCCTATGTGTAGCCAGCCTGAGGCAATAGGGTCTAAGGGGGTCCCGCTTGGCACCTGGAAACATTAGATCGACGCGCTCGGTTTGTTATCTTATAGTATTAACTTCTTGTCATGGTGAGACTGCCTCTGTCTAACTGTGATTCAGGAGGTTCTTCGCTTCCTTAAATGCGATGGCTCAAATTGGTAGTAAGGTGGAACTGGCGGAGGTAACCTCCGCAAACGTGAATCAATGCCTAATATATCGATCAAACCGTCGTTTGCCATACCCCGCTGTGTACTTTGACAGTCTGTGCGTGGCAATCAAAGTAGAACCTGATGGGATATGCATGATTATTAACAGAATCATGCATATGATGGGCCGTATACTAAGCTAACCACAACGCAAGAAGAAAATCAATTGAGTTGTTGGTTCGTCGGTCTAGACTCGAATGAAAGGTTTCGCCTCGGAAACGTCTGAATATAATCTCTAAATACAAAATAGTAGAATCAAAGACTTGCTAACTTTTTGAAAAAAGTTCAACGTTATTCAGGATCAACAATCCGCCATCCTTTCCATTCTTCAACAGAGCTTTTTCCAAATAAACTGTACAGATGGAGAGAAGGCTGTTATTTATGCAAAACCTTTCAAATAGGTGGCTTATACTTCTGCGCGATGAAAATACATCACGTCGTGTTATCCTCAATGAGTTATACCCAGTTAGATTTGCAAATCCTCTGAAGGTAGATCCGCTATCCAATATGGTTCAAGCATGTAGAGTTGGTGAAACTCATCTGCTCATTAATCTGTGATGCGTACATTATTTAACAGTGCTCAGGCACGAATGCCTTATAAATAGCCCATAGCTACAACCAGGGAAGGTGCAGATTGAAAACAAGATCTTTCCAAAGAAGCTCAGTCAATAACTTGATGGTAAACCGTAGCTTTTCGTATCCCATTTGCCCAGTTCGGTAGCTCATCATCATCGCTATTTCGATGAACGGCATCCTTACTTTCACCTGTATGCCACCCACCGTCCTTCCTCAGTTTTCTTTGGCTTTCTTTACTGCTCCCACTCAGGCCTCTTTTGGCCCCCTGGAGTTCTTTCTCAAGGTCGTGATTCGTTCCATCGCTCTCAATAGTTGTTTGAACACCTCTTGATTTTCCTATATCACTCCTTAACCCAAATTCTTCCGTCCCTTGTCTGTCATGGCTTCGAATATATCCTGCAGATGTACCGTCGGATTTCCATCCTTTAGAAGCGCGACCAGATGTGCTGCCTCCGAATAGCTTGCTACGCGCGAAAAAGTCGCGGAACAAAGGTCGCATGGTCGCGATTGAGGACGCTGCTATGCCAATTCCAGTTTCACAACAAGACCAGATTGCCACATCAGTTGTAGCATATAGGAAATCTGCTTTGTTCTTAAGGGTATGAACGTATGGAATTCGTATGATAGTTGCAGTCGAAGCCCTTGTTAGCTATTAGCTGAGGATTCATGAGAGGAGACGAACAGCCTACACAGCACCCAGTCCAAGAATCAATGCAACAGACACCTTGACTCTAGCATTCATTTGCAGATTCCATACAAGAAAAACCGGTAGTAATGCAAGAATCCAATCTCCAGCACAAGAAATAGCGGTGAACCCGTACGTGGCATCGACGAGAATTTGCGCATCAATGCAAGTTCCTTTTCCACCTGTATATTGTGTCCAAAAGTAGGCGGAGGGCCGGCATTGGAAGACAAACAAAAAGAAAAAGAATGCGCTGTAGAGTTCAATGACACCTAGAGTTATCCAAATAATGATTCGGTGTATTGGAAGCACTGCCAAGCGTAGAAGCATTACGCTGATGCTGGCCTTCAACGCCATATTGGAAAGCACATAAACTGGTTCGCATGCCCACCACCACTAGGAATCATTAGCATATAACAGGTTACGAACAGCTGGGTATAATCACCTTCAACCCGACGGGAATCAATGTAGGGGGGTCTATTAGAGCCGCATGTTGACCTGTGCCATGATAAGCACCCGTGATCGCAAAAGTACCGAAAAACACAAAGAATATCTATTAGAAAGTCAGCTTCCCAAGAAGGAGTTTCGAGTTTGAGCAATTTGTACCCAAGCTATAACCCCAAACCAATCGTCAAGCCCGAAGTTCTTTACGAGAACTAATCGACAATACACCCGCAAAAAGATCGTAAGAGTAGTCAAGGCGAGAAAGAACGAATAAACACCAACTACTTCTGGTCCACGGCCAGCTGGTTTCATGGTTGTCATCGTGACTGATTCTTGATGATCGGTCATTGGAGTTACCCTGTGGAGATATATAAATGAATGGATGTGAAAATTGGCGACACGGCAGGTGGAATTATTGGGTCTAAAAGTTTATGGCATCTGCCATTGCCCAGCACATTATCAGAGAGAACATATTTCCAAGAAGTAGGCCACCTGGTCCCGATCTACTATTAAATCATTGTAGAAAAACGGAGAAGAGCTGCATTTGGTGCTTTCTGACAAGGGCAGTTCGCACGGACGTGTACCCATGCCGTGGGTTGAAAATGAATCGGCAGATCAGCAATACGATAAATTAGGTTTCTGGGTGCCGTTTTCCGATGCCACGCTCTGTGCTCCTCGGTTTGCGGTTATCGACAGAGTCCATTGCTTTGAGGACCCGCTACAAGTTTTGGTATCCATTTAGCGCGTGGCAGTATAGTAAGTGGGACATATGGGTGCACCGTGCTTGGGGACAGTGCGACAAAGTTCACCTCCAGAAAGACGTAACGTGATAGTCTTCATGCCTTTAGTTGAAGGCAGAGATACCTTGAAAATTAGCACGGTACAGGGCGGTCAACAAGAAGTTATCAACAGTCAGGACACACCTTTCAATGTGGTTTGCCGAAGCATGTGCTCTAAATTTCCCCTTGCATAAAAGCAGGTGATGCAAGTAGCGCGATGTCACCTTCACCTTTGGCGAATTTCGTAACTACAATACTCGACGCCACCAGGTACAAGTGGGTCAACGGCTAGGTTTGGCGACTTTTAGAAAAGTTCGGCAGATTATTGCCTTTCTGGTATGTGGAAAGCGACAGCCAATCACTGATGAAGTTTAAGTGGGAGGAGGTTGGATTATGCTCCATTTAAATGAATGTGGCCTGTTACCACCTCCCAAGTACGGAGATATTCAATCGCTCACCGGTGTCTGTGTTGAATCAAGACGGAACCCCCTTAAGTTGAATCCGAATCGCCCCTAACACAGTAATGTGGAGGTTGTCTTGGAACTGTCGATGGCGTAAAACCATTCCAATGCTAGCCCAAAATATTCCATTTCATCGCTTGAGACGATTGACTTCTACGGTGAATAATCCTAGACACTCTACGGATTTCGAGGCGCCTTTGCTGCAGTACAGAACAGTTGCCGTCGAATAGTACAATACAAGCGCCCCACTGACAGTAACTTGGAACTGGGGTCGTAAGTTGTTGATTCCCCTGAACTAATCGTACCCCACACTTGTGGGCCGAGGGGTTACACCGAGAGAATTCGCAGCTTAGAAGCTTTCTTAAGCTTCTGGGTGCTTTCTTATTAATCTTACTAAATCATATAATTTGTGATGTAAGTCATAGAGGCAGCAACTCTCTAGCGATTCGTAAGCACTATTCATATGCCATTACTGCTTCAAGGCTTAGGGGATAGTATAATTGAAGTGCTGCCACTAAGCATGCGAGGCGTACCAATCAATACAGTAAATATGCTACAGTAAGTAGGTTCGTTCATACACGGCAAGAAAAGTCAAAGCGTGGAGCTGGCCCACTTGTAGTCAACAAGTTTAAGGAGGTCAATGCGGTAGCTGGCTTCACACGCTTCACACGTACTGTGCTGTGCTTAAAGGTTAAAGTATAGGACGGTATCTAAAGCATAAAACACCCCAACCCATTGGAAGCAAACGTGGCGAGCATGCGTAAAGTGTGGGGATGATGGCACTGGGCTAGATTACAGCGTACCAGCCGCCAAAAAACCGGGTCCGGCACCCAGGGTCAAAAATGGGTTTGGGTCCGGTACCGTAATCCAGTAGCAGTGCTACAGTCAGACCGACGATCTGCTGGGCCCATAGCCCCCTGCATAAAGCCATTTTGTTACCTTAGAGTAAAGATTCCCACTCGGTAACAGTACCAGCAGGGGACGGAGACGGATCATCTAACAAATTCAGGCGGGACACCTGGAAGGTATTAATGGGACGGAATCAACCACGGACAAAGAACATTACACGAAACTGTAGCGTGAATATATGACATCTCTGGAAAGTCTCAATGTATTGTATTCGCTAGGACTTTCCATTCGACCATTTCAAAGCATACGTGCTCTATTCGATTCTCCGTTCTATATAGACTTGTGTCCAGGTAATTCGCTACATTTAGACGAAAGTCGTGATAACGAATAGTGATAACGAACAGGTCAGATCTTAGCAAGCATTGCCTCAACAGAAACTTTATCAACAAGGCAAAAATATACTCAATGTGTTATCTTTTAACCAGGCATTGAGATTGAAAAGAATATGATCATCTTCGTAATAGTATTAGGTTGCTACACTATGAGTACGGGCCAAGACCCCATCAAGAACTCTGAATATTCACTACCATTTACCTGGTAATTGTAACGAATAGTTTGTGTCTCTCGGTCCGGGTATGATATAATAATCTGATTCAAATTTTGGCTGTTATTAGGCTATACAATTTCAGCGGAAGTCAGAGTTCGGTAATTGTGTGGCAATTCAGTGGTCATGAATTCGTAAAAGGCTGAAGGAAACTGGAATGGGAAGAGTGGAGATTGGCATGAGTCCATTCGGCGTATTAAATAACGGAGAGGTGTTCTGGGGCAGAGCTGGGTAGTATGTGGGGCTGGCTTCATAAGGGCTCGGAGTGGGCAGTAATTTATGGTCTGGGTGGGAGGGGGCTGCGGAGAGGGCTCTTTGGGGGAGAAGTAACTGACCAATATTGACACATGCTCGAGACAACCCCAATCATACCAGCTATACTTCAAAACTATCAAATTTAAGTTCCTATATCGCCGAGAATAATAAGGGAAACAATTTGTAGGCATATGGAATAGAGTAGTATTAAAGGAAAGTGTGATGGGAACCAATATCGGCGCAATTATTTTTTCTTAAAAGATGCTGTGTCTTTCATGCGGCCAGAAACAAGGGTTCGTTTGCCCTCGCTCAAGTTCATGTGAAGGAAGTGGATCAGGAAGCTTAACGTTAGCCTGATATTGAAAGTAGTAGTTTAAACCAAGCAGTACTGATAGGTGACTGGTTGTATTTTCTATTTTTGAGCTTTTAAACGTCCTCTTCCTTTCACAATATTTTGCTATTTCTCACATTTTGTTTGAAACATTGTGACCTGTTTTTATGTTATTTGTAAAAAAGGTTTTCATTGACAAATCACTCAAACTACCTGGTGCTAGGGAAGAGATGAATACAGATATTTGAGCTTTCTGATTTGCCGTAGAACATGTTTTTGGTATATTAAGAGAATTTCATATTGAATTTCATGTCATATTGGTTCATCCTAAGCTATGAACGTAAGAGACGTTCATTCTACTCGTCGGATTTTAATTGATTGTGCCTTCTAAAATTATTTACTCAAGTAAACTGACTACTTAAGTAACGCCTCGAAAACATTAGCGACGCCAAGCACCTTTTCTTCCTCGAATCTCCGTCCTACAATTTGCAAACCCACTGGATGCCCATTCATTGTTTCCGGGTTGTAGAGGCTCCAATTCCAAGCGTCGAGTTCATTGCGTGGTTTGTACACATCTAAAGGCAAGGCATCTTTGGTGGCTGATGCCGTTCCTACCGGAAACGCAAGTGCCGTATAATCCAGTAGATTCCAAACTTTGGTATATCCGACCCACCTATCAAGTCTCGAGTTAGTCCTACATCATTAAATACAGAGTAACACCTGGCATACCTGCAAGAGTTATGAGGAACAGCAATATGTCCCATAGTAGGAGTAAGGAGAACGTCAACAGCTCTGCCGGAAACTGGTCCTTTAACCGCATTCCACTTTTCCAGATAGGCTTTCTGAATAGCCAACTTACGCTTATTTATCTGCCAGTACTCATATACTGATATTGGTGTTCCTTTATTGATTAATGCTTTCACGTGAGGAATGAATGGCTCCCCTCCAGCTTGTATTGAACGACGTATATCTTCACCTCCGTCGGCAGTGTAGTAAGCATCCATTATTGCAATAGACTCCTTATGCAACGATGCATCCCATTCAACTATTTCATGCCCTGCTTCTTTCAATCTCTCAGTTATCTCGGTCAGTGCACGCTCTATAGGGGGATGAACTTTCACTACTCCATCATCATACATGACACCAATGACTAGTTTTCTGTTCTGTATTTCCTCAAATACACTCTCCCGCCATGGAATAGGCACGACTCTGGGATCTTGTAGCCATGGCTGGGAATCTATGACAGCTCGTGTAATACTGGTCATTGAGGACAGACTGCGTGTCATAGGGCCAATTGCAGAAGGTACATGTTCTTGACCCTCTGTGGAAACTGGAACTCCTTGATATGGAAATCGAGCGCTCTTGAAAAAGTCAACAAATTTTCCATTGGCATATGTTCAAGAATAGCATAAAGGAATGCAGCGCTCAAAAAGGAGGTTGGAAGACTCACACTTGGTTTCAGCCCATACAGTCCGTTCATTAAACTTGGAATCCGTATTGATCCACCAATATCAGTCCCCCAGCCGACGAGAGATCCTTCCATAGCGAGCAAAGCGCCCTCTCCCCCTGTGGATCCTCCAGGCGTGAAATTCGTGTCTCGGGGATTTGTTGTGAGCCCCCAAAGTGGATTCGAAGTCTCACACCACTATGAAATCAATTATCAATACTCGTGCGGACAATTAAGGCACAATATGGAGGGATTCAAGCATACCATGATACTTTGTGGCAAGTTTGTCTTTGCAATGATTACTGCTCCGAGTTGTTTCATTATTTGTACAATGACAGCATCTTCACTTGCTGGCTTGAATGCATTTCCAACATAACCCAGAGTCGTATCCACCCCTCTAACATTGAATTGATCTTTCAATGTGACTGGGACCCCGTGAAGTGGGCCAATTAACTTCCCGTGCTCTTCATAGTACGCATCGAGTTCTGTAGCCCGGTCGAGCGCATTACCAAACAAGATTTCTGTAAGACAATTGGTCTATTTGCTTTGGTTAGATCTTGAGCCTTGAACATTTCTTGAAATCTCTTCGGTGGAGTCTCACTTTTTCATGTGCTGCTGCTGCCCTTTAAGTTCATTAGCTGACATATGAAGGGAGTATGATTGACCTTATACCTGGCAATGTAAGCCTCTATAACTTCTCTGGCCCTTAACTCCCCACTGTCTAGTTTCGCCACTAAATTTTGAATATCTTGGATATTTGTAATGGACAGTCGTCTTTCGTCTCTGGTATTTGTTGTAGAAAGCTGGCATTTCACAGCGATATCTCGAGCATCACGTTTGGTTTGTACCACTGTCCTCCAGGACGGTTCCATTATGTTTTCCTTGTTCGCCATTAATTAAGACGGGGTATATTAAATCTAATAGACTCTGGTTATGTGAGTAGTTGTTCTTCCTCCAACCCTTGGGGAACAGCTTTTATATGGGGGTGGAGATAGGATAGTTTGATCTGTGCCCAATAAGTGCAAAAATGGGGGTACAGCACAGCCCTGGCCCGGCTTAAACGTAGCTCTGAATTTGTTCGCGATGCCAGTGGCCATCACTCATCCTATACTCTGAGCTGGAATTCAGCTTATCCATAGTTTTAAGCTCGTTCATGGAGCGCTGCATTCGTGCCTCCACATAAAATTCGGCAAATGTACTATTATTACAGTTTTGACAATTCTTTTGAAACTTTCTCCAGCGTGGAGTTTCAGATATCTGCATATTGGGGCAATACCAGAAACCCTTTTGATTCAAAGTTAAACTACCACTTAGTTACTCCTCCATCAACACATAAATCTTGCCCAGTCATATACGATGAAGCGTCACTTGCCAAAAATACACATCCACCACGAATATCTTCTGGTTCTGCCACTCTACCGTTCATAATCTCATCTTTCCAACTTTCTAAAAGATGTGGAAACGGTGCTGTCATTTCCGTTCTTACATAGCCAGGAGAAATACTATTCACCCGAATACCCTGCCCAGTTTTTAGTAATGTTTCTGGAGAATATGATAAATTAATTCAAGCTTACATATTTCACCATTTCTGCTGCAATCGCTGGGACCATAGCGCGAACAGCCCCCTTAGTTCCACAGTACGCGCTACTCATTTGACTTCTAATAGCCATATAGCTAGCGATGCTAGCTACGAGAACAATACTTCCCTTTTTGGTTCCATTTTCTATCATTTGTTTTGCAGCTAACTGCGCAGTGTAGTAGACTCCAGTCACATTAACTCCTAGAAGTTTTTGATAGTCTTCGAAAGGTGTCTCTAAGAAGCCAAGGTTTCGATTGATGCCCGCACAGGGAACACAGATATCTAGCTTTCCACCAAAGTCTGATTTGAAAGCTGCAAAACCAGCGCTGAGAGACTCCAGGGAAGAGACATCTACTATATAGTGTCCGGTTTTAACTCCATAAGTTTTTTTTATGGCATAAAAGGCCTCAACAGGTGGTATGACATCGAATATGGCGATATCAGCTCCGGCTTCTGCCAGACCCTCGGCGAATGCAAGTCCACAACCTCGAGCACCTCCGGTCACAAGCGCGGTGCGCCCTTTTAAACTGAACTATGAAGGTATTAGCAGGATAGGTTCGGTAATTTGAATGTGGAAACTTGCTCTACTACTCATGATATAATTGGCGGGTGACTGAATGTGCGTCTTTTGAACAGAAGTGTGGGTAGCGGTCTTACAGAATATGGAAGAAACGAAATTGAAATCGTTAGAAATGAAAGTATGACAGAGGTCAGAATTAAATCTGGGAGATCTATTTCCTATGGATTCTTACCAAAATGACTACAAGTACATAGTAAGGCTATTGTGGTGACTGGCGACCCACAAGATAGGGGCCGATGTATTATGTTGAGCCCACTCTCGCAGGACCACTCTTGGAGGGGTCAGCGGGGTCTGATAAGGAAGTGCATAAGGATCGCCACTACTCCAGGAACAAGAGGGGTCAATCAGATTATTAATTGGTGGAGGACAATTGTGTACTTTAGTTTATTTATGCTTCCCACATGATTGGCTCTTCCACTGAGTTCCGCTGCTGGGTTTAGAAGTGGTTCCCTACTTCTTCAGCCTTGTCAACGTCCTCATTGTGATTTCACCTCCATCATTGTCTTGATTTGTTCCGGAACTCACATCACCATTCTGCTCGCCTAAATCTGGTATTCATTAAATCGAGCTTTCACACTTTCATTATGGGCAAGAAACGCGTACTTGTGAGCTACGGTGTGGACATTGATGCTGTTGCCGGATGGCTAGGCTCATACGGGGGAGAGGACTCGACAAGTGATATTTCCAGAGGTGAACCCCCCTGAACTCAATAACTAGTTAGAATACTGAGATGCGAGAGGTCTTTTTGCCGGAACCCATGGCACACGTCGTGTATTGAAGCTTTTTGATAAATACAACATCAAAGCAACGTGGTTTATTCCTGGTCATACACTCGAGACATTTCCCGAGGAGTGTGCCATGGTACGGGATGCTGGGCATGAGATAGGCCTGCACGGATACTCTCATGAGAACCCATCGGATATGAATTTCGAGCAACAAAAGGATGTTCTCGACAAAACATTCCGGATGCTCACGGATTTCTGCGGTAAACCGCCGAGAGGAAGTGTTGCTCCTTGGTGGGAAACGAGTGAGGCAGGAACCGAGCTCCTCCTAAGCTACGGCATTGAATATGACCATTCGATGAGCCATGAAGATTGCCAGATGTACTGGCTTAGAACAGGTGACACTTGGACCAAAATTGACTACACTAAAAATGCCAAAGATTGGATGAAACCGTTGATTAGAGGAAATACAACTGGCCTGGTTGAAATTCCCGGGAGTTGGTACATTGACGATCTCCCTCCCATGATGTTTATCAAAAACGCCCCCAATAGTCACGGATGGGTCAATCCTCGCGATGTTGAAGATATCTGGAAGGTTTGTCAATCACAATTCCTCGATGCCTATAGGAGCTTACCATTTCACAAGGACCATTTTGATTATTACTATAGAGAATTCGATGAGTTCATTTTCCCGATGACAATTCATCCTGATGTTTCTGGGCGACCACATGTTCTCCTCATGCACGAAAGGTAGGTTGTTCCCAAGTACGATAGGATGGCACTAACTCGAAGAGTAGAATTATCGAGTATATAAACAAGCATGAGGGAGTGGAGTGGGTTACAATGGAGCAGATGTGTGATGATTTCAAGAGCAAGAACACACCACCACCAGGAGCCTTAATGCCTGCTACAGCTGAAGAGGTTTCAAAGAAAATTGCGGCTCCTGCAGTGGGAATATAGTTCAGGAGAAATAATTATATGATATTCAAAGCGCAAACATTGAAGCGACACTTTTACAAGGCACCTTTTCAGCTGATGTTTTATTTCTTTGCCTATATATTATGTGGAATTAACTTGTACACGGATTCAGAACGAGACGGAGCTATTATAAAAGTTCAGATTCCATTCACAATCATTGATTCGGAAAATTACCCAGATTCATTTCCTTTTTGACTTAAAAGAGAGAGAGGCCACATTGTGTGGCGTAAGCTGAGAAATATGTGGCAATAAACTGTCTCAAGGAGATCGATCCATCTGTCGATTAAAAACTAGCTACTTTTGCAAAACGAATAACATGATAACCTTCAATAATTATCAATAATTTCATATGTGTCTTCACCCTGCTATCTGTGTATTGGGGTTTCAATCGATTCTTTCCCCGCTTCAAAAAGTTACAATATTATATAATCCCCCACCTGTCGTCGATATTTAATGCGCAATCTGTATCCTTCCGGTATCAAACGTTATCGGGAAGCACAGCCGTCCCATCCTTTCCCCACTCTGCTAATTCCATAGTACGAAAACCTGGCAGGGGTGTCAGGAGTGGAGGAGGTGGATCAAGAAATTCAGATGGGGTGTTACCAACTGATCTGCGAGTAACACTCCTCTAACCTCTAAATATCAGTATCCACACACATGATTTGCTTTCCTCCATCCTTGACCTGAGTTGAGATCAATTGCCAGTAAGTATACCGAAATCAAAACTGGGTCACCTCTACCATACAGCAAGAAGCACATCACCAACCACGACATAGCTCAGAGTTTATGATAACTGTACTACCTTTATCAATCCGAAGCAGGATCCAAGAAAGAACAAGATAGAGTTTGTTGAAAGGGCCCTTCCATCAATAACACTGGCAGGGTATTTTTTCTCTTTGCTCAGACGATAGAACAACATTTTAAATTGTTTCTATACAAAATGGCACCAGGTGCCGACAACGAGGGTTTCAAGAACGACCTCGGTAGTGATATAAATAAAGCTGAAATGGTAGAGAATGTTGTAATTGCTGGTGCAGGTCCTGCTGGGCTTATGTTAGCGTAAGTGTCTAGATTAGATTTTCATGTACATGTATCTGATGAGTATTAAACATATAGGTCAAACCTTGCGAGATACGGGATCGAGTCCAAAATCGTTGATGACCGAAGTGATAAAACGTCAACAGGAAGAGCGGATGGCTTACAGCCAAAAACCATAGAGACTTTCAAGCAGCTTGGCCTTTCGGAGACCTTATTGAAGAAGGGAGTCAAGATTTATGATATTTGTTTCTGGGTAAGCTATTTCCCTGGCTCCTTACAAGAGAGAATATACACTCCAGAGTGAAGCTTATAACAAGTCTCACAGAACTCATCAGCGGGCAAACCACTACATAGACAGCGCAGAGAGGTTCATTATCCACCTGAAGTCGATGTCAATGAACCTTTTATTTTACTTGTACACCAAGGCATGATTGAAGACATTTTTATTGACGATTTGAAAGAAAGAAATATCGAAGTTACACGGGACAGCCCTTTCACCGACTATGAAGAGGTAACTGGTGAAAATATTATTCAGATAACTTGTGGTAGCAAAGTACAAGGCTTTAGAAATCAGATCAAAACCAAATACCTTGTTGGTTGCGATGGTGCAAGATCAATGGTCAGGCAAAGCATCCCAGGAGCGGTAATGGAGGGTGATAGTAACCGAGCTCCATGGGGTGTTCTTGATGGTAAGAAACTAGCTGTGTTGCATTTAGAACAAAACTGAAGTTGAGATAGGAGTCATTGAAACGGACTTTCCTGACCTATGGAGTAAGGTAGTCATTCACTCTGAGGTGCACGGAACAATATTATGTATACCAAGAGAAAGAAATATGACACGGCTATACATTGAGCTCAACCCCAAGATGCAAGACGTTCTATCATCCGAGGCTGCAACACAGGATTTTGTGATGAAGAGAGCACAAGAAATCGTAGCTCCATTTAATCTGACATGGAAGAGTGTTGGTAAGTCTTAAACTTATGTGAAACACTGGGTGCTTTGGCTGACCTTATATAAGAATGGTTCAGTGTTTATAAGGTTGGGCAGCGAGTCGCCAATCGATTTACAAATGAATCAGAACGAGTTTTCATTACAGGTGACGTAAGATATCTCGATACCAGAAACATTCCACGGTAGACTGATAATCGCTAAGGCCGCACATACACATTCGCCAAAAGCTGCACAAGGTATGAACGTGAGCATGCATGACTCTTTTAATATTTCTTGGAAGCTCAACCTTGCGGTTCGAGGTCTTGCACTTCCAGCTCTGCTCTCAACATATCAAGATGAGCGCCGTAAAATTGCAGAAGATTTGATCAACTTTGATTTTGAGCACGCCAGTGCATTCGCGGCGGGAGACTCGAAGGCACTTGCAGTAAACTTCGCCAATAACATAGCGTTTATCTCCGGCATAGGTGCAAAGTATTATCCAAACGTGTTAAACGTACCTTCAGCACTCGCAGGTGGGTTGCAGGCTGGAGCTTTGCTTTCCCCTGCTCGAGTCACAAGATTTATAGATGCAAACCCGTTGGATATTCAGCTTGACATCCCGATGCTCGGCCAATTCAGGATTTACTTCTTTACGCCAAACCCTAATTCTTCACAAGAGTTCCTCTCTGATGTCTCAGCACACCTCACCTCCTCAAACTCAGTTCTAGGTCGCGCCTCAGTAATAGCGGCGAAATCTTATTCAACACTAAATACACAGCCATCTGAGACTGACGAATTTGTTCAGCCACAAAGATACAACAGGATCAGTAAATTATTTACCCCTTCAATCGTCACAACAGCTCAGAAGGGTCAACTCGAAATATGTTCTCTTCCAGCTATGTTTAGAGACAGTAAATGGACATTTTACCTAGATAACATAATGGGTTGTACTACAAAGTGGATTGGTCCTGTGAGTGAAGGTGAGTGTGTTATTTTGAACGTTAGACCTGACGGGTATGTTGGATGTTTCAAGAGCTTTGGGACTACTCAATCACTGGATGCTTCTGCGTGGATGGATGCGTACTATGGGGGATTTCTCAAAGCATAAAGTTTGCTTTAATTGGAATATCTAATATTCAAAACCTAATAATAAAGTTGTTATTACTCTTCATCGTAGCTACCAACTATTCCATAATGACCAGTAGCATCAATGCAGAGTGGTATTACAGGTCTCTTTGTTCCATAATTTCTAACTAAGAATATTATGAGATTGTATGTGTATATTTAGTCTCAGTAGTAGCCAATCACCATATGGTGTGATCTCATAGTAAGAACTTCCCTTACACTGTGTTCTAAGATTTCTGGCCATGTTAGGGTTTTAAATAACTTTTGAAGGTATTTTTTTAAGCCACCTCAATAATTCGTTCTATTATAACACTATGCAAAGTAAGTTCCCCACAAAAGGGTTAATTTTCTGTTTTGGCTTCCTACTCACACGTCTTTCGTTCAGCAACAGCAATTTGTAGTAATAAAACGTGAGATATTTTGAGCATTCACAGCTTAATGATAAAGTAAAGTCACAGTTGTAGATTAATATAGGTTGATTGGAAAGAGGATTTATTCTATGACCATTTCGTCTGTATTTTTGACGGAAGTGGCTACCAAATCTAAAACAGAATTCTTCAAAAAAACATAACTATACAATTCCCTTGCCACAAATAAACTGCCACCTGCCTAAAAGAGCATTTAAATAGCTGCATGGCCATGCGTTTCGAAGGGCAGGCCAAATGTAGCTCCACCGACAACTACCCAAAGTGCCGCAGAGACATAGATGGGAACGGTCGAGAAGTTTGAATAAGTTCCGATCAAACCAGCACAAAGCCCACCGAATCTGAGAAGAGTTGCTGCAGTTCCCGTACCTGTTCCTCTGTGTGGACCGGGAAAACTTTCGGGGGTAAAAGCATACATAATGGCATACATAAAATTGCCAAGTAGGCCTGTAACGCAAGAGAAGGCCAAACTAGCAGTAGTAGTTCTGGCTCCCGTATAAGCAAATAGAAATATTCCAGTGACGATGGCGGAACCACCCATCATCCACCTTCGACCAAACCGCGTGTTAACGGCAAAGGAAGCTGTTATGGGACCGATAACACCTATGGAAGAGGTAATACAGTAGTCCCGATAGGTTAAATATAAGGATGACTCTGATGTAAACTTTTGACCAAGGTAAGTGGGTAGAAAGTTAAAGTAGAGCGGATACGCGATACCTTCAGTTGATTAGCTAAGTGTAGAGAGTAGGGAATACAAGCTAAATTACCAATGGTGAGCCATATGAACCAAATGATTGCAGTGTGTCTGCCCAGTTTTTTAGTAGCAAATAGATCTTTGAAGCTCGCAGACTTGAGATCTTTAAGATTTTCCTTCATAATTTGCATGCTCGACATTCCCTCCCGGCCTTCATCGAGGTTCACTGCTAGTCCGAGTTGTGAGTCAATAGCTTGAAACATATCGATAGAAAGCGGCTCTGGCTTTCCATTACGTCGGGCAACATAATTGACTGACTCCACGGCTTCGGAATCTCGGCCTTTGGAAAGCAAGTATCGTGGTGATTCCGGCATTTTGAACACAAAGATCCGAACAATTGCAAACATTAATGCAAGCCCACCTAGGGTGATCATTGTATATCTCCTATATACAAAGTGTCAGAGTAGTTCCCGTGCTTTCGCACACCTTGATTGAGGTTTTTCTTTTCCTTTCTTTTCAGGAAACTTACCATCCCATGTTGTCTGATCTTTTGCATGTGGCATATGTTGACCCCGAAGGACAACTGAAGTTGGCCAAGAACACCCAAGAAATGAGGGAAACTATTACCTGCCCAAAGTTCCACCAAGCTGAGAGGGCAGTTAGAAGGTACTGATGACTGCCAGGTACGAATTCGAGAAAGATCATGGAATCGACTGGCACGTTTCCGCCTGCGGCAGTACCAATGATAGCCCATAATACACAGAATGGAACGAAGTTGCTAAGCCCTGCAACCGCCGCACCAAATACTCCTCCAATAAGAAGAGTTGCATTGAATGCAGGCTTGCGTCCAATAAAGTCCGCGGAGATACCCCAGAATGATGCTCCAATTATCAAACCAACATAGTATGAGATAGAGCTGAAGCCAACCATTGAGATGTCGCTGAATTCTAGCTTAATCGAGGGCTGAATAGCGCCGATACCTTGGGACCAACTGTATAGGAGCACTTCAGTAAATTGCCCAAAATCGAGATATATGGATCCAAGGGTAACCTACAAGTTATCGGTGATCCAGCCGAATCCTGTGACAACAAAAAGCTCCCATTGATATCTGCAACATACATGTGATTAGCCAATGGTTAAAGAGAGTAGTGACACACTTTATACCTTCCCATTCCGATTTCCTCGAAGCTTTTGCTAACAAGTTCTGACTTCAGTCGGTAGGAATCGGTTATAGAGCTTCCGTAAAATTCTCGATTGTCCTTATCATCAAGTTTCATGGTAAGGCCTTCACCATAGCTTTCTGTTCTCTGAGCCGGATTAATTTCTTCATTTTTCTCGCTTGTCATCTTCTTCTCTGTTGACGACATAGTAGTCTATGTTTCTTCGTTCCAGCGGTAGATGAAGTTTTAGGATATAAAAGAAGAGTGAGGACGATTATGGTCTGTAATATCTTAAACAGATCGACAAGCAAATATATATTACTTTGCAGGCTAAAGATAACCAAGAAAGCGATGCTATAGCTAAGACCAAGCGCCAATCAAGTTGTAGCAATTAAGAGCTCGGTTGACCCCTAGTAGACAGCCAGGTTACCCACTGAATTTAGCGAGAAGATATCCCCAGATTATGGCTAGGCGTTTCTGTAATGAAGAGTGGAGGAGTGAATAAATTGAGATAGTCACTAGATAAGGAAACACCCTACGAGGTAGGTAGACAATTTACCCAATATGCTACTCTGCCCACACCATAGCCAATTGTCAGTTAAATTGGTTGGCCCCGCATGGTTACCGAAATCGAGTTGAAACTTTAAATTTGCCAGGTTTGGAATTTAGGTGAGATCATGATACCTCTATTTGGCGCTCCTTTATGGATATAGTTCACTCAAATGACCTATGACTCGCGATGGTCTGTGTCACTTAGGATAACTATTAACCCTTTCTAATGTACCTTCCCATAGTCAGCGTGCTGAGCATGTTTTAATTTCCCACGCGCTGATAGTGCAGAAGCCATTTTATTATTGATATATATATATCAACTTAGGTGACACAAAATAATGATTATAACAAATAAGATTATTACGCAACCATTTGAGATTGAACTATATACTAAATAGAAATGTTGCTATGGCTAAATGAATCCTTCAGACGGCTACTGCTTGGGTCTGAGTTTGAACTATGTTTTCTGATTGGGATTTCTTGAACGCTTCTGCCTTTCCGTAACTATCTTTGTAAGAACCACCCACAGCTCCCTCTACTGTGATCGGAGGGTATTTTGCTGGCTCCGATTCTGTCCGACAGGTAGGAAGACAGTCTATGACATAGTCTGGATTTCCGCTGTAAAAGAACGGCACAGAATAACGTTCCTTTCCAGACTTGTTGATGACTCGATGAAGGTTGGATATATACTTATCATTGGACCTTAACTAAGATTAGATTCTTGCTCACATATAAGATGAATTACATACCATCTCATGAACATGTTACCGAGATTAACAACATAAGCGCCCTTGATAGGCTCAACCTGCCGCACGTTAATTTTTGGCGCGCAAGATTGAATGGGTATGTGGCCTTACATCTAGCCACTCATTTGTCTCTTTCTCAAAAACTTGAAGACCATCAACTTCATCTTGCATAAGTAACGTTACTGAGCCAAAGTCCGTGTGAGCACCAATGCCTCGTGATAACTTTTCATCTGAATCTTTTGGTTGCGGAGGATAATGAAGATACCTGAGTGTTGCAACTGCATCTGTTGTGAACTCACTGAAGTAATCTTTAGGAAGATCTAATGTTAGAGCGAGAACGACCAGGACGTCTCTGGCGAGCGCGTGCATTGCCTTATAATACTGTACGGATGTTTCTTCGAATTCCTTGACGTTGTTCAGTGCAGTAGGCCAGACGTTAGGGCCACTATTCAACTTTTTGTTGATGAAGTATGGATGAGACTTTGTTATCTCTTCGCCTATATAGTAACCTTCCTTCATGTCGGGAGTTGTACCTGATTCTAAGATTTGTGATCCAAAAGTCTCGTAGCCTCTGTTCCACGTATTGTTATCTAAGCATCGAGTCAGGCAAACGATCCTAATGGCGTGGTAGTAGATTCGCTAATGTATACGTACCTTTATGAATTTTCATTTTCTCCTCATGAGATAAATCAAAAAGTTGCTTAACACATCCAATTGTTTTCTCCTGCAATTTCGCGGGTACTTTGTGACCGACGATCTGGAAGAAGCCATTATGTAAACAACATTTCTTGACATCATCCACCAATTTGTTTTTTGCTTGTTCGTCAGTTCCGTAGAAGGCTTACTGTTATTAGTAAAGAGACAACAGGCACGTGAAGATCACTACTAACAGGAAAAATCTAGTATTGGGGGTGCTTCAGCTGGCATGGTGATTCTTTGGTAGATTTCTTTATCCGAAACTTTGGTCAGAGTTCATATTTACACGGGGAAGATATATGTCTCGAACGCGGGTTCAATGTATCAAAATGCCAAGATAGCTTTTGTGCCCGTTAGAAGGACGATACAAGAATAAATGTCTGTGGACAAATTATGCACAAGAATGGGTACAACATTCGTCCCTTCCCCCTTCCCCGCTAATTGGTTGTTATCTAGGGTGCGTGGAGCAATCAGACAGTAGTGTAAATAGAGCAGCCAAGAGTGGAGGAGTATCGGTCTCGAGTTTAGTCTTCTGCGCCTCCGATTTCGTATCTTCAGCCACTATCATAAAGCAGACCCACAAACAATTTGTTAATGCGTAACACTAGTATCCCCGCAAAGATACGGCAAGGATTTGTCACTTCTGGATGATGGTTATTATCCATGGGTAATCGATAGATGGGATGGGTGCGAGACAGGTACAGATGCGAGCTGCGACAAGGGCTCGATTCTAGCAGAAGTGGAGTAAACCTCAACAAAGAAGTCAATAATAAGCGTATTGGAATCTGCTAGCCTAGCTATATGATACTATACCGTCTATGATTACTCGAAAAGCCTCGTAGACAAGAGGTAGTGCAGCAGAAGAAACTCGAGAAAATTACCTATCAACATCCAACCGCTGAACACACTTAATTCTCTATTCTTGATACCCGATGAAGATGAGTCAGTTCGAAGTGAAACAGAAAATTCATAGGGATGCAGCCTCGAAATTAAAGGTTATTATCCCGCCTAGAAATAATTCTTCGAATATTCATTTCTAACTGAGTCAAAATAGATAATTGTTGTAGGAGCAGGACTTGGTGGACTTGGAGCAGCGATTGGGCTGTTACTAGCAGGCCATGATGTAGAAGTTTTCGAAGCCGCTTCAGAAATTGCAGAAGTAGGGGCTGGGATCCAGGTTTTGCCCAACAGCAGCCGAGTATTACAAAGCTGGGGAATGCGCGAAATGCTAGACAGATACTCAACAAAACCAAAGCAAGTCAATATGTTGGGCTGGAAAGGAAACATCATTTCAACAATGAACTTTGCAGAGTCAGCCGCAAAATACCCCGGCACATTCTATTGGGATTTCCATCGTGCAAACCTACACAATTGTCTCCTTGAGCGTGCGGTATCTCTTGGTGCTAAATTGAGGGTCAATGCACGTGTACATGATGTGCAGGTTGATAAGAAGGGAGAGAAAGCAACAGTCGTATTACACAATGATGAGCGATATGTAGCTGATTTAGTGGTTGGCGCTGATGGAATCAATTCACGCCTGCGTGAAATTATGCTTGGAAGAGAAGATCCACCGATTTTAACAGGAGATCTCGCGTATAGACTATTGTTGTCGACCAAAGATATGCTGAAGGATCCTGAGCTAGCTACTTTGGTGACTAATCCACAGGTTAACTACTGGCTAGGTCCAGATGCTCATGCTGGTAAGATATACTCACTAATTTTGATCATAACGCAGGTTAACATGGACTTAGTAAATTATGTTTTGAAAGGAGGAGAATTATTCAATATGGTGTTATTAGTACCGGATGATATGCCAGCCGGCGCCAACACATTGGCTGGAAATGTAGAAGAAATGCGCGCATTGTATAAGGACTGGGATCCAAGGTATGGATTTAGTTTCTCATGCCCTGAAAATACTAACCTTACGTCATGCAGAATACCAAAATTGCTTGCACTTTGCGAGTCCGTCTACAAGTGGCGTCTTTGTATCCGGCCAGGCATGGAGTCATGGTCTAATTCTTCAGGAACATTCACAATGCTTGGAGATGCCGTACATGCCACTTTACCATACCTAGCCAGCGGGGCAGGAATGTCTCTGGAAGATGGAGCAGTGCTAGGAGAATTGTTTTCTCGGAGAACTACACAAACACAGAGTGAGCTACTAGAAATGTATCAGAAGATTCGCGCTCCGCGAACCGAGATGGTAGTCGAACGTGGAAACCGTCAACAGTATCTTTACCACCTACATGATGGACCAGAACAACAGGATAGAGATATGGTCATGAAAATGGGAGAGGAGGGTGACGCTCTGGCATGGAAGGACGGGAAGTTTGCCGATGACCTGTTAGGATGGTGCTGCGAAGAGGAGGTAAACAAATATCTTCCAGAGGAACGACCAATGCCGAGGTTGTAAGCGTAGAATAAAATATTCTTTCCCTTTTTGATATCCACCTCATTGCATTTGTTGTGTGTAGATCTGACTTTAATACTATAACATCTTCATTCTCTGTAATGCTATGCTCTGAATAGGTTCTTCCGGTGAGTTTAAGGGAATGACTGCATGTACAAAAACTTGAAAGTTTGATATTAACACTGTTGTATATGCAGCAGATATATAGCACGGTGTTCAGTGGGTTATATAAAGTTGTGGTAGTTGCTCCGCGTTTTAAGTCGTTGAGCAAGTGATACAATAGCTTTGAGAAACACTCATACAGTGGTAACATTCCTCTCTCAATTTGTTCTTACGATACTACTGATTGTATTCTTCAAATTAGGAAACCGCAACAAAGAAGTTGTTTTCGCCGTTCTGCGCTACCTTCCCCAACTTCAAAATATCATCTCCAACCGCTAAGCGCAGCTTTTCTGCCGTAGCAGGACTATCCAACGTAAGATAGTCATTGATTCCATTCATCTTTCTTGCAGCCACCAGGGCATCCCTCAATGCAAAAAGAACTGATGATCCAAGGAATAGTGGAGGTTCGCCGGTACCTTTACTACTCTGTATGGATCGTAGGCTCTTCCATCCGTCTGGTACATCCTGCAAGAACGAAACATTGAATTCCTGCGGAATATCAGAGAAACCTGGGATCTTATAAGTCCCAGGGCCACGAGTGAACAGCTGCCCAGAACGTGTCCATAGTGATTCTTCCATAGTAAATAGTCCCTGCCCTTGAACGAATGCGCCTTCAATCTGCCCATAGTCGATGGCAGGGTTAATAGATCTTCCAATGTCCATTTTGATGTCAGTTCTTAGCACCGTGTGATCTCCCGTGAGTAGATCCAGCTCAACTTCACTACAGCCAACTCCCTGTTATAAATATTAGTAGCTTATCCTTGAAGCAAAAGCAATTTACGTACCTGAGTGAAATAATAATACATAGGCTTTACTTTGTCTACATTATAGTTGCCCCATTCATAACCTATACGAGGCATTTTCCAGAATCCGTTTGCTGCTAGATTCACACGGTCCAAATATGCAGCATGGGCAATGGTTTTCATGCTTGCTCCAGGTCCATACTTTTTCCGATAGGGGGCTAGCCTATCATTAATTTGATCACACGCATCTTTGACTGCCATGCCGTTAAGATCACTTCCCGATGAAGCTGCTGTGGGAGATGTATTGGCGGTGTGGTATGTGGCGGTATCTTGGGTGAAAATTGCATCAAGTGGAACATTCAATTCCTGGGCGGTGATTTGACACATCTTTGTATACAAACCTTTTCGTTGTTAGACAAAAAAAAATTAAGATGTTAAAAACTTACCCTGACCCATCTCTGTGCCTCCGTGGTGAAGCAACACGCTTCCATCTGCAAATATCTTCACACTCGCAGCCGCCTGATTTAGATGTAAGGCGGTTGCAAAGCTGAGGCCGAACTTGACTGGAACCATAGCAATCCCCCGCTTTTTCCACCTATTCTTACTATTGAACTCACTAATCTTGTCTTTGCGTTCTTGGTAATTGCAAGCTGCCTTTAGCTCTTTGAAAATCTGCGGGATATGCCAGTCGATGTCGATCTTCTGAAGAAATGGAGTTAATTCGCCTTGTTTGTAAAGGTTTTTCAGCCGTAGGTCGTCCACAGGTATACCCAGACCTTCCGCAACAGCGGTCATATAACTTTCAGCAATGAACATTGCTTGTGGACCCCCAAATCCCCTGAATGCAGTGTTGCTGTGACAATTCGTTTTGCAGACATGGCCTCTGATATGAACGTTAGGGATTTCGCTAAAGATGAAGTGTTAGCGGTATTAGCTTCAACCAGTAATCCAAACCTCAGATACTTTGCAATTCTACTTACTAGCAATTGTCCACATGCGTACAACATCGGTCCATAACTGCCCCACTCATATCATAGCTGTATCCAGCGTTGTTGTATATATCAGCATCCAACGCAACAAGCTTTCCATCGTTCATGACACCAACTTTCCAGCGTGCTTGGGTAGGATGCCTTTGACCAGAAGTCATCATGTCCTCATCCCGGTTCAACATACATCGAACAGGCCTCCTCTCCTTCTTTGCAGCCACTGCACACAAAGAAGCAATTGGAACACTTCTAGATTCTTTGCCACCAAAAGCACCACCCATTCTTTTTACGCGTGCATTTATGCGATTACTTGGCATGCCTGTGACCTGGCTTACGAATTCTTGTGTCTCCATTCTACACGAGTATTAGCGTTGCAAAGATGATTGATAAAGTTGAACTTACACATTTTGAGTAGATGACCAGACTTCCATGTTCCCATCTTCAATATGAGGAATGACCATTGCAGCATTGGTTTCGAGATAAAAGTGCTCTTGTCCCCCCATTCTCGTTGTGCCTTCGAAGATCCTGTCACATTTATTGAAAGCATCGACAATCGACCCTTCAATTGCGACACCCTTCCTTAGCTCTCGGCCATGAGAATAAAAGCTATCTTTCTCTATCGCCTCATCAATTGTGAGAATTGCAGGAAGGTCTTCGTATACAATTCGTACAGCTCTAGCAGCAGTCTGTGCCTGGAGTGCTGTTTCTGCGTAGACCATTCCGATAGTTTGGCCATGTGAAAATACCTCGCCATCTGCAAAGAAGAGCTCGTCTTTCCGCACTGAGCCCCACATGTTTTGTTCTTTTGTAAGATCGTTCTTATCAATGTAGCCAAGAGCAAGTCCGGCTCCGACAGCTGGCTTCCAATCGATATCAACCAGTTTTGCATGTGCTTTTGTGGAGAGTACCAGTGCTCCATGAAGCTCTCTGTCTTGTTTAGGCATATCGTCGAGGTATTCAGCTTCTCCAGTATTTTGCTTCAATGCACTTAGGTGTGCCACCTGTTTACCAACGACACGCTGTTCATAAGGGTTGTGATTATCTCTTGCACCAGATGAAATTCCGCGGTGAATCTCCTCTGCAAGATCAATATCAACATGACCCAAATCTAGTTCGAGTACCACCTCGTGCCAGAATCTAAAGAAAAATGACAATGAGAGTGTTTTCCGGTAGGTTGCCATTCCTCCAGGTACTCCGAAAGGAAGATCGAAATCTTCGCAGAGTATCTCCAAGCCTTTTTGAAGAGTCCGCGAATCGTGCCATTTTAGACCTTGAAGTGATAGTTGCGTCTTTTTGGCTAAAAGTGTGAATGGTGCCATGCCTCCATACGCAAGTGCCAATTCTTTAACCGTTCCCGAGCTATCCAATTGTACCCTGAAAGCAGCAGTCACAATAGCAATATCATCGTCTTTCCTTTTTGCTTGCTTATAAGCTTTCATAACTTCCCGTTTTTCTATTGTTGGAATTGGTATACGAATGCTTGTGATAACAGCATCGTTAGGCAGACTAGTCTTGCGATACGAGATGAAGAACGAGTCCATTGGTAAAAGTATTTCACCTGATGATATACTTTGGGCCACAACAGTGGCCCCAGCAGCTAGTAAAACTGGATTCATATCAGATATGGGGCTCGCTGTTGCTAAGTTGCCTGCAAGAGATGCTGCATTTCTAATTTGCCTGCCCGCAAAATATCGGAGTTGTTTCCTACAGGCCTCTAACACAAGACCTCTACGACCGAGTCTTTTATACAAATCTTTGCAAGCATACTCCAACTGCGTCAAAGGTGTGTTGGCCCCCACAACAAGCTGGGTCATGGATGCAATATCTCGCTCCACTTCGGGGACAAACATGGCAGCGAGATCAGCAATTTCCGAGACAAAAACCTGGATGGCAAATTGCGAGTACTTAAAGCGAACTTCAACCTGGACTTCACTTGCTCCGCCAACAAGTTTGACCGAAGGATCTAAGTCCTTGATCTTTAGCAACTGCTGTAGAGTGGTTGGGCAAAGCCAGATTTTCTTTGAATTTCCATAACAGATGGGTGTTTTCCGGAAGTTTCTCAAAGATGGCGGGAATATCAATTCTGTATTTGGTATGTAGGGGATAAACTCAAGTTGGAGTGTTCCCTCATCATTGACTGGTGGGCTTGTTTCAAGCAATGAAGTGGTCTTTGTGCCTTCACCATCTTTCCCCGGGGGCGGATTCCTTTCTCTTGATTTGACAGGGTTTCCATACTCTGTTCCTGTCAAATCAACCTCATCATTTGCACTTCGACTTGTGTTCGATGAGTCTCCCAAAGAGTCATCGTCGGACTTCGTGTCATCTGAAGATTCTCCGGGAGAGCAGCTAGACACATTTGCGTTAGGCTTGTCCCGACAACAACCACCTGGTCTTCCACAAGAGGCCGGCGATGTCATTAGATCTTTTGGAATCACTTCCGATCGATAAGGTACATCTTCCGCGTTCTTTTTTATAGTCATACTGATTGTCTCATCTACTGGTGGCTCAATAAGCTTCCCTTTGAGATCTTCAAGAACGAACGTCTTTGCTGCAGCAAGAATAGGCTTGTAACCTGTACATCTACATAAATTACCATCAAGGTGGCCTTCGAGTTCAATGTCATTTTCTGAGAGGTTGAAGGACTTTGTTGTCGGGTCATAGGAGTTCCTTATGAGGGCATAGAGAGACATGACTATTCCAGGTGTGCAGAAGCCACATCTGTAGAATATACAAATTAGTACCCGAGAAAATTCAAAATGATCTCAGCCACGTGTACCCCGTGGACCACGTCGAAATGTTTTAACTTGCAAGGCCACAGGGCAGACTGGATGTTTAAAAGAAGCAGAGACAAGTGGTACCAAATAGCATATAGCTGATTTGTTCAATTTGATAAATGTGCGCCAAATTATCATAACTTAAAGAATATCTTCACTTACTGCGAGCCGTGTAACTTGGCAATTCGTTCTTGAAGAGGATGTGGGCTACTAGCAGTACCCAACCCCTCTACTGTGATCAGGTGTTTTCCAACAACTGAGAAAATTAACAACACATTCATGCTTAAAAGGAAAGAAACCTACCTCCTATCAAAGGATATAAGCATGCATTCACTGCCATATGCTTGATGCGGCCATTATTTTGTGTATCAATTGTCTGTAAAACTACCGTACAGGCACCACATCCTCCTTCCCCACAGCCCAATTTCGTGCCCTTTGTGCCATGCTGAGATCTTATAAAATCGAGTAAGGTCCATTCGGGATCTGGGTTTGGCAACTCGACCTTGGTGCCGTTCATGAAGAAATGAAGTGTAGATTCTGTAAAGTCAGACTCAATCAAGGTCTGGAGCTTTTGGAAAGGGAGCGGCACCGCCGGACGTCGTGGTATGAAAGGCAAAGCCATAATTGCCACAACACCTAACAGAACAATTGAAGAGGTTTATTAGATATTGTTGATGCTAGTATTGTGATCGTGAATTGTTCAGTATAGCTACTCATGTCACAGACAACTCTCGCCAAGCGTAGATGGTATGAAATAAATGATTTGAGGGAGCGTAGCCAGACCGAAGTAACCATTGATCACAACATACAAGCCTCCATGAATAATACTGAAGATAACAGAATATAGGTCACTGGTCCCATAAAGTGATGGCCCAATCGGCATGTGGCCTTTGTGAGCAATCGCAAAGGATGTACTCTACCGCTCCGACCAGAAGACAACACCCCACATAACTCGATGATATTAACACAACAATGGGGAATGGGGCCGGCGATGATTCGGGGAGTAAGCAGGTACAGTAAATTCAATGCAGCAGCTTACGACGATTAACTTTTGGGAGAGTAGCTCGAAACTAGTTGTCTCCAGAAGATCCTCCACTCTTGGCGGTGGGGTCAGCAGAATCCCTGTACTCGACTTGTGCTACTCGAGAATACAACTCTATACTATTCGTATCTACGATACAGAATTTCCAATTCGATGTCCACTTATGCCCCTGCTAGTTGTTTTTCCCCTACTACGATCTTCCATTCCACAGATCACGTCTACCCTTGAACCTTGGACCAACATTAATTACTTTGCTTTACTTCTTAGGTCCTGAAGCGTTCTGCACATTCCCTTCCTCAAGTCATCTTCCCCTTCATTCAAGTATTTGCACAGACAGTCACACACTAAGATATATATTCAAAAGCAAACAAACCGTCCAACGAAAAGCTGCTTCCAATTCAATGCCTTCCAGAATCTCCCCAGCTGGCTTTAAGCCATTAGATGACACAACTCTGTTTAAGAGTCTCAAAATCGGGGCCACGCAACTTGAACACCGAGTTGTTATGGCTCCATTAACTCGTATGCGTGGTGTGAAGGAATCGGAGGGGGTTTGGGCTCCTGGAGACTTGAACGTGCAATATTACTCTCAGAGAGCATCCAAGGGTGGCCTGATATTGACCGAGGCTTGCCCTATCAGCAGACAGGTGAGTGAAGAATTTGCTTACAATATTTCGACACTGATAGAGAAACAGGCTTGCGGCTATCCTGGAGTTCCTGGAATCTTCACATCTGGTCAGATCTCTGGCTGGAAACGAGTGACTGATGCTATTCATGCCAAAGGGGGGTTCATCTACTGCCAGCTTTGGCATGTTGGACGTGCTACGGTTCCATCCCTGCTTGGTGGTGAGCCATGTGTTAGCGCAAGTAGCATTCCACTAGAGGGAAATGCTCTGGATGGGAGTGTATATGCTTCAACGCCCCCTAAAGAGCTATCAGTTAGCGAAATAGCGGATCTCGTACAAGAATTCGCAGCAGCTGGTAAAAGAGCTTTGGAAGCTGGCTTTGATGGTGTTGAGATTCACGGGTAAGAGAGCCAAACCTAGAAAGGAATCTAATACTAATTTCCACAGCGCCAATGGTTATCTCCTCGATCAATTCCTCCACGACAACTCTAACATTCGATCTGACAAGTATGGAGGATCTATTGAGAATAGAAGTCGGTTTCCACTAGAGGTTATCAAAGAGGTTACCAAAGTAGTTGGTGCTGAGAGGACTGGTATCCGTCTCTCCCCATACAACTATTTTCAGGATACAAAAGACTCAAACCCAAACGCGCATTGGGCATATCTCTGCCAACAAATTGCAGAGCTACCAAAGGAGAGCCGCTTGTCATATGTGCACATGGTGGAGCCAAGATTTGATGAGGTTTTAGATGAGGAAGCCAAAATGGCCTCCCTTGCAGATTTTACCAAGTCTGAGACTAAGTCGCAGTCCCTTATACCTTTCAGAGATATTCTCCGCAAAGGTGATGTCAAGTTCCTAGCAGCCGGAGCGTTCAATCGCGATAATGCAGCACCCAAGCTTGACTCTGGTGATGCTGATGCTGTTGTGATGGGCCGATGGTTCATTGCCAACCCAGACCTCCCCAAAAGACTCTCAGAAGGTCTACCACTCAATCCATATGACCGTAACAGTTTCTATGGTGCTGATCCACCAACAAAGGGTTATGTTGATTATCCATTCTATGAAGATGCTAGCGTTAAAGCTTAGAAGGCTAGAAAAAATAAAATGAAAAAATAGAGATTTGAATATATGCGCCGGAAATTTTATTTAGATTATATCGCTAGATTAAATTAAAGAGCTGAAATGACCAATTTTCCGGACCATTTCACCATATACTACATGGTGCATAGTACTGTGCTCACAATACCTTAGTATTATCTATGTCCTAAATTGCCATGAAACGTCTCCTCAGTTAGACTGAGATGAAATAGTACATCTGGCAGCAAGTCTTCTGAGATCTTGAACGTGTAAACTGAAGACTGTGACTTAAAGGCGCGAACTCTCTTCACGAAAGAGTGTCACGTGTAGAGCTATCACCCGTTTAGTACTAACTGAATAGCGAGATAAGGAGACTTATTATCAATCGCACCCCACTTACGCTTGTCAATAGGGGACGTACCTTGATCGTTCATGGTTCCGGGGGTTCTACGTAACTTGAACTTCAATTCATTCACTCTCAATTATCGAAATAAAATTGTAATGGCTACTACTCGGGGCCAAACTCAAGGTGATGTTCTTGGTACATTACCAAAAGCAATTAGCGGAGGGTCAAACAAGAAGTATCCTTGCACCCATGAGGGTTGCGACAAAGCTTTTACAAGATCAGATCACCTTCAAAGACATTCACTGAATCATGGCCCTGGAAAGAGTACTTGTCCCAGATGTTCAGTCCATTTTACTAGGCCCGACTTGCTACGTAAGTAACATTACTGCATTTTTGAAAAGTCCAAAAAAAAGAAACACAACTAAGAAAGATCATTAACAGATAGACACATGGTCCGCCACAAAGAGAAAGACGATGCGGCCGGCGGGGAGGGGTTAGGTGTAGTAGAGACTCGAAAGCGAATGTGGCGAGACGCCAATGGTAACATCACCACCAAACGACCCAAGATTCCTGAGTATCCGGCCCAGGAGAAGAGGCTATCCAATGGCTACATGGAACCAGATGATTTTGGAAACAGATATGAGATACAGGAAGTAGTTGAGCCCCTGTCTCCTCCTAGGTCTTTATTTAGTTCAGGATCTGGGGGACGGACCCAGCAAGATCTGTCTGTGGCATCATTTTCAAATGAATTATGGACGACGGAAAATCTTCCCGATTTCTTGGACACTTCTCCTGGAACGTGCGATTTCTTAGAAAATTCATCATGGGGGTCTCAGCCGTCGCAGACCACCTTGCCCATCGGCGGTAATTCGTTCGATGATATGTTCAGCCCTGATACCGGTATGATAAACTTGAGTTCTCCATTATGTGTCGACTGACAGGTTATAAGCGAGTTCGTTCAATATGCCGTTCACAACCATGAACAACTATAATTGGTTGTTGAACGTAGAGAATGTTGAGCAGAACGCTATGCCAAATCGTGATTATCAACAAGCTCCAATGCCTGAGTTATACCCTGCGAATATCGGTGGTAGTTGGAGCGGTCAACATAGACCGTCTCAAAATCAGGATATACTTGGACCCAGTGCTATTACCGCATCTCTCCAGGATGCCGCACTACTGAGTGGAATTTCAAATTCAAATGAAGCAGTGTCCACAATGACAGAAAGATTCCAGATACACTTTACGCAAGCAACGGGCAACGAAGGGCCACAGGCTTCTAGTACACGAAATCTCACCAATGGTGAAGAGTCTTCTGGGAGCAACTCCAACCAATATCGTGCCAATAGCACATCGCAAAAGTCGGCTTCAGAGTATCAACGAACGCCGCCGCGAAGCACGTCAAGCCGTCTACAGCAACGTAATACGGCCACTAGCCACCTACAGGCATTTCGATCAAGTTCGCACTCAAAGAACCTCCCCAAGGTGGATGAGGTATCCAGAGCTCAAATCTTGGATATAGTCGTACAATGTGGACCACAGACACCGGACGGGTCAACCATCACCCGCGACCATCCTTTGCTAACACTTTCGGCTCTGCAGAACTATTGTGATTTATTCTTCTCGCGATTCAACGTCAGCTATCCTCTTTTACATCAAGCTACCTTTGAGACGTCGCAGGTCGATCCTCTATTGCTCATTTCAATTATTCTACTAGGTGCTACATATGCCGATAAAGCCAGTCATCGCCTGGCGGTGTGTATTCATGACGAGTTGAGAGCGAAGATATTTCAAAATGCCGCTTTCAAAGCTCAGCCAACACTCTGGATGTTGCAGACCATATTGTTGGTGGAATGTTTTGGTAAATCGAGAGCGGGGCAGACACAACATGATATGGCACATCTGTTCCACGGTCTCTTAATCAAGTATGTCACCATTAACCTATTTATATATTTATGTTACATACTAACTTACATTCTAGTTTGATTCGACGGAGTGATTGCCAGACTGTTGCGCAGCCAAACTTTGAAGATGGTAAAGGTGACTTGGAATCGAACTGGAGGAAATTTGTCGACGTCGAAGAAAGAAAGAGGTATGCATGAAAAGCATCTCACTGCCGTGGTAAACTCTAACATTTGCATGCAGGCTAGCGCTACTTTGCTTCCTCTGGGATACTCAGCATGCTGTACTGTTCTCACAGTCTCTATGCATGTCGGCGTTCGAACTCCGACTCTCTCTTCCATGCAACCCAGCAACTTGGGAGGCTGAATCAGCCGAGGAATGGACCAAGAACTACAAAAAGGAACATTCAATGTCATTCCTCTCGGTTCTGAAAAATTACATGACCTTGGGTGCAACCTTCCCGCCTGCTCAGCTAAACGCCTTATCTCGACTTCTAGTTCTACATGGCTTAATGTCGATCTCATGGGACATGAAGCGAAGAAACCAAACATCGCTAGGTAAAGCTGTCCCCAACTGAATAGACAAGATACAATCTTTTGCTAACCTAATCAGGTCCTTCTGGACAAGAAGCTTTAGAATGGCAAACCAGAATCGAGCAATCGTACGATGCGTGGAAAGCCGACTTCGACACATACTGCATGAGCATGACGCTGTCGCTCAAGGACAATGCCGAGATGAAGAAGGAGTTCAGCCAGTTCAGCATCGCGACAGCCGCCATCTACCACGCCGCGCACATCATACTCAACGTGGAGATACTCGACCTGCAGATCTACGCTGGGGCGCGACATATCATCGGGCGGCCCGTGACGCGACAAGACTACGATCGCTCGCGGCGCATCCTGAAGAAGTGGGCCCAGCCGGGCAGCTCGCACGCGGCGGTCAAAGCATCGTGGCATGCCGCGCACATTCTGCGCGACGGCATCATGCACCTTGATAACTGGGATGTCAATGAGGTGTTCCACTACCCGTGGTGCTTATACATTGCCACTTTGACGCTGTGGGGGTTTCACTTCGCAGGCAGCGACAAGAGTGATCACCGCTCGCAGGAAACTGCTTTCAATGAGGGTATTGAGCACGATGATATCGTCTGGGATGCGCAAGCGGAGATGAACGCGCTGGTCAGCAGCATGACCAGCGTGAATCCGGAAAATCTGTGGAGGATGGTGGGCAAGTATCAGACGAAAGGACTCACCGCGGTCATGGCAAAATATCTCACCAGCGTGCGGTGGGCGGTCGTTCATGAGGGGATGAAAGTTCTTAGGGGTTTGGTTTCTGAGAGGAGCATAAACCAGTATGAAAGCTTACGTGGTGGTTTTGTTTACTGCTCGGACGGGTAGTGCTTTAGGTAAGAAGGGAATCATAATTTATTTATCACTTAACAACTATAACCAGAAGAAGGTTATCTCTCTACTAGATCATCCGAAATGCTATCTATGCCTCTGAATATCTTGGTCACGTGTTATACTCGCTAACCATAGCCCCTTTTCACAAGCGATATCTCGCTTAGCTTGTCTTCCATTTAGCTGTAGCGTTTCAGAGCAGTTTATGTATATATAACACCTCCATCGATATCCTGACCATGTTATGCCACTCGTTACTCTATAAAGCTCAGCACGTATATCTATCCACCTCCTAGAGACAACTTCAACAATACGTTCCGCCGGTGCATTAACTTCCTTATTAAGAAAGGGGCATAGTGAATGGATGAAACCATACCAGACCAGACTAAATGCAAGCAATAACACAACGCACTGAAATCTAAGGCCGCCATCTGTTAGTCATTCTCTGACCATAGAAACCCCCACCAGGTAGATGCTAATGCCCACTTGCTATTTAAGCTACAGCCTCGCTACGCCGCTAGCCCCCAAAATCACATCTCGCAAACTCCCTTTATACGCTAGTTCACATAACACATAAAATCTCCCATTCCAAATCAAAATCTATTTCCACAATTGTACAATTCCACGTGCACGCTCAATCTCATCAATAACGAAAAATAACAACTCGTGCTATACCACATCCACCATCTCATTAAATTACCTCCGTCCAGATCGTCATCTTATTTACGAATGCAAAACCCAGAAGGCTAGAATACGCAAAAGAAACCCCATCATCACCAACATCAATGCCATCACCGAAGCGCATCATAGATAAGAGACCGTTCGAATTTAGCATGAAAGGTGTGTTGCCGGGAAAAAAGAAAACTTTGAAAACAGAGGAAAGAAAAGAAGTAAAAGAAAAGTATGGCATTCTAATAGCTAGAATCAGGTCATTCGCGTAGCAACTCAAAGGCGTGAAATACATCTGTATTGTTAACGCGGTCTATATATATATATATATGTATATGGCCAGACGGGCTATTTATCAAGATATCAACTGCTTCACCGAAAGACCTTTTCGACCATCTTAAACTTTATATGTATAACAATGAGACATCAATCAGTGGGCAAATATGCTTGTCTCATATCTAACGATTGTATGATAGCTCACATGCTACTATGAACAAGCGAGCTATATGCTATACTATATACTCCCATGTACGATCATGAGCCTCATGTCTAGGGAGGAACGTTAGTTGATATTTGTAGAAGAAAAGGTAGGAGGAAAGGAAAGGAAGAGAGTGAAACGCTAGCTCGTTGAGAAATATATGTGAGAGTGTTAAGTGTTATTCTTATCTTATTCTATATCATCTAGTCTTGCTTTCTAGCATATATTTTTAATCATGGAGGTGTCCCATCCATTATCTATTCACAATGCCCAGACGCCTCAATGCACCATCTATGTCCCTGGGTATATACCATACATATATCATGCAACCTACCAAACCAAACGACTCGCCCCTCTCAGATCATCCACGTTCAACATATCCACACCTTCCTTGACGAGCGTATTCCAGACGTGATTTCTCAGGCCCAGTGGCCAGGCTGGTAGATCCCAATACCTGGCTTTCAATCCTCTCTTGTGTGCACCTCGGATCTGTCCCCGGATGATCGCAATCTGCTTTGGACTCAACCGTCCTCTCCACATTCGACCTACCGCCTCGACGAATGACACAGATGCGTAATATGAGTTCAGTTCGGTAAACTCGTCGCCGGGAGAAACGCCGGATAAACCCTGGCCAACATTTGCAGGGCGAGGGTGAGGTGAGGATGGATGCATCGATTCGGCGATATCTAGCGCGTCCAATGGGGCCTCGTCGTCGCGTTCAGACGATTGGGACGATTGATGCGGCTCCCACATTTCATTAAGCGGTGCGTCGAAAAACGCATCACGATAAGTTTGATTTTTGGTTAGGACATCAAACGGAGTGTTTCCGGTTCCGACAACCGTGATGGGGCGAACATTCACTTTTCCATTCTCCATGAACGTCAACCAGCCGCGTTTCCGCAGAGGTTCGAGCTGTGCCAGGACCCAGGGCCAGGTTTCTGCCCCGCTAGTTTTGACGTCGACGAGCAGCGTTAGCGATTTGTCCGGGTCGGTATCAAACACGCCATGATTGGTCCCGTTGTAGAAATCCGTCTTTTGATTCTGGTCCTCAAGAATTTTCACGAGCGGATTGATGTATAATGATTGAAACGTGCGGTTGCGCGTCAGACTCGCCGTGTTGTGTCCGACATACAATTCCTCGTCGAACAACCAGACGTCAGCTTCGACACCCGTGAACCCGGCCCTCAATGCAGAAAACAGCGGCACCTTTCGCCAGTAGTCGTTGTGCGAGTGGCACGGTATTGGTGTGATATCTCGTGTGAAGTCGGTCGGATACCACGATAATCCTTCTGTGCCGGTGGCCGGCTTCCCCCAATTGCGCAGCACAGGTTCGTAGTCGCCGTCCCAAATGAACGTTGCGATGCCCAAGGAAATGTTCGTTATAAGTAAGAATGCTCTGCGCCAATCATAATTAGTAACAGATCCCATGCATCCATCCTGCAATGCCCGGACTTACAAGATCGCCAGCCCGCTCATGCCACCATACAGGAAATAATTCCAACATCCTCTCCGCCGCCGTAGGGATTTGAATTGTGGAAAAGCATTTTCATGTCCATGTCCTATCCCATTTGCCAACAGGCCCTCCGCAACCCCCGTTGCCGGGAAATCCGGTCTACCCCGGGCTCGTAGAACCATGGCGCGCCACCAACTGCGTTGCTTGTGTCTTACGGGAAAGGCATCTTCTTCGAGCAGCAACTGGTCGTCGAAAGAATTCCGGTTGAAATTGGAGGGTGAGAAGTGTGAGGGCGAGAGAATGTTGTCGTCGGAGTATGGTGGTCGGTGTGAAGGCTGGTTGAGCAGCTGGGATGCAGGGTTGTTGTCGGTATAGTGGGTTGTGGAGAGAGGAATAATGCGAGGAATAGCGGTTGTGGTGGTTGTAGTAGTAAAAGTGGTTGTGGCGGCTAGTGGAATCGACGACGCCTTCTCGGCAACGGTGCAACTTGTTAGAGGCATCTCTTTGCGGGTTAAGGTTTCTGGCCCGAGGTTTGGCAGCAGCAGCGGTGAACGGGGGGGAATTCGAGGCAATTATATCCAGAATTCTCTCATGCGCCGCCGCCGGTACAATTTGCACCTGGATGTCGGTAGTTTTTTTTTGGTTTCTGTGGTGGTCGTTTGGTTGTGGTCGGGAATCGCTGCTCGAGGTCCTCGTGGTGAAGCACGCGCGATGATTCGTTGCAGAGGTCAAAGTCGCACTGGCAAATCAGTGCAGGGCTCGATCAGTTGGGATGCATCTTCCGATGCTGGGCGTGCAGATGCTGGATGTTTGGTTCACGTCCAGGTACGGTATCAGGGTTGCGCTGGTAGGTGAGATGATGAGATAGTAAGAGAATGTGAGAGAATCAGAGTATGGGGGGGTCGGAAAGAGAGAAGAAGCAGAACCCAACCAGATGGAAGTGAAATAGAGAGAACAAGAGGAAGAGAGAAAGAGAGACAGAGAGAAAAGAGAGCAAGTGAAGCCGGAGGAATAGTCCTCAAACGCGCACGGGTTTGCACGAGACGGGTCCGCAGAGGAAGAGGAGGGGGAGAAGAGGATGGATGGATGAGTAAGTGAGTGAGTGATTGAGGGAATAAAACGCGGAGATGTTGCAATCCCAAGCGGAGACGGACAGCGTGGGTGCGTTGAATGGGTTTAGTTGGGTTTAGCTGTTTAGTTGGACAATTCGATAGTTTGGGAATTCGGTGGAGGGATGCGGTTGGAGAAGAAAGGGCCTGGATGTCGGGGATTTCACACGTGGGGGATTGAATGGCGGGATGCGACACGATGCGGGACCGGAGAAGACCCGTGGATGCAGTTAGGATCTCGCGCAGAACTGAGATTATTTATATCTAGTCAAGCTGGAAGAAGTCGAGGAGGAGGAGAAGGAGAAGAGGAAGAAGAAGAAAAAGAAAAAGAAAAGGATGAGGATATATGTATATGTATTTGTTCTGGTGATGGTGATTTGCTGTTTCATAAATCATGCTTACTTAATCCGCTGATTCTCAGGGTCCACCGCGCCAAGAAAGACCCCCGAATAAGCGAACTGCACCGCCAAGCATGAGCCTCAATGGCGACTCCCTCAGGAATCGAACCTTAAACTCGGAATATGAATAAACATAAGAAAAGATCTAGTAGTACACGGCATAACGGGAGTCACATATGATAGTAATAACTAAAACAACGGTCACACCGTGGACCATTGGCAGGGATACTATTATAGAAGAAACAAATGATCGCCGTCACAATATCATACCGAAGAGTTGTTGTTACTACTGTCTGACCCTCATCAGATCGTTCTGTTTCCGCCCGTGTTTGCGGGGGAGGCGGAGCGTAAGATCTCTTCACGTGATACACACAAGAGCAGGATCAGAGACAAGCTCACCTCAGCTCATCTCGGTATCTCTCTGCTACGTTCTCTGCTACGTCCTCCTCAGTATCCATCTATAGTATATGAAACTCTGTTGAAGACTGTCAAGTGTACTTTAAACACTACTTCATTCCGATGGGTTGCACTAATAAGGATATACTTGAAGCAGTATCCTAGATAGGCTAGGTTCGCGTAATCATTACTCAATCGACCTTAGTGTACACCGCCCGGCAGTACTTCCCTCCCGCATTTTATGCCCGACAAAAAAAAGATTCGCGACGGTCAGCGAGCACAGCATTCAGCAGCTCCGCCGCAACCACATTACCACATCATTGCAACTACAACATGCCGCACAAACACACCCGCAAAGGCGAGGACAAGGCTACCACGTGCGGCTCCTACTCTCTTCTAATCTCCAAATCAAATCCTAACCAAACCGCAGCATTGATCTCCCACCATCCGTCATCGCCAAACCGCTCTCAACCTCCAAATCCGCCGCTTCCAATGGTATCTTCACCACGGATCTCGACACCAAACGCTCCAACAAGAAACGTAAGCGCAAGGATGACAAGGACGATACCCCCAAAGCCTTTCAGCGCTTGATGGCCTGGAAATCTGGGGCCAAGCTCCCCAAAGGCTTGGATGATGGGGTGAGGGTTAAGAAGCCCAAGAAGACCGCACAGAACGAAGATGGCGAGACAACACAAAAGCCACAAAAGGCACCCAAGGCACCAAAGGTCGAGATACCTGTCGCCCAGGAAATGCCCACGATCCGGGTAGGAGAAAAGATGTCCGAGTTCTCGGCTCGCGTGGATCAAGCCCTCCCCCTCAGCGGGCTGATCAACAAGACGGCCAAAAACGGGAAAGACCCGTTGGGATTAAAGGTCGGGCGCACCAAGACGGAGCGCAAGATGCATCGTATGTACGACGAGTGGCGCGAGCAAGACAAGAAGATCAAGGAGAAGCGCGAGGAGGCCGCTGAGCTCGCAGAGGAAGAAGCCATGGACGAAGATGGGCAGGTGAAGTGGAAGGTCGACATCGACGCTGCGGCATCGGGGACTAAAAGTAAGAAGAACAAAAAGGGAAAGAAGAAGAAGGTGTTGGGCGAGCTGGACGACGGTGATGACGATCCGTGGAAACAGGTGGTGCGCAATCGCGCGGAGGCAAAGGTCGGGCTGCACGATGTCGCCCAGGCCCCGCCGACCTTTACCAAGATCCCGAGCGAGAAGTTCAAGGACCGCACCAAGAAGATGGTGGTGGAAGACGTGCCCAAGGCCAGCGGAAGTCTGCGGAGGAGGGAGGAGCTGGTGGCCGAGCGGCAAAGCGTGGTGGAGGGTTACCGGGCAATGATGAAGAGCAACGCGCAGGCGAAGCGAGACGCAGAGGATTAGTAGTAGGCGAACTAGTCTCTCTTATTACTAGCATTACACAAAGGAATGCCAAGTAGCTAAACAAAGGCATTTAACCATCACAATTCTTGATCCAAGCACCGGTTCTGTGAGTCATCTTGTATGGGCACGCTGGGTGACCGTCTTTGCTGAGACAAACACAGACTTCTTTAATACCTGGTTTCTTTCACAAGCATACATATGTAGTGATCGTTCGGGTTACATTGCTGATTCGGAGTAGATATTCTCCTGGGGATTCATAGGAAGCATCAAGGCTGCATCTCACATTGATCATATTGTGAATCATGGAGCTACTCTATCCCAGGTGGATGTTTAGTGAAGCACTCGATACAGTCATGCAATTGAACGTGAAACCAGCTTGAATTCAGTGAATGTCTCGTGCCTAAAAGTCTATCCCTCTAGACATTAAATCATATCAAGCACGAAGTCAATCAAGTTCACAAATTCGTTCCGGCCATTTCAATACAACACAACACAACACAACACAACACAAGATCTTCCTTTCAAATTGAGACCAATATCACAATTGATGAAAAAAGGAACAAAGCAAAAAGAAACTCCTTTCAAATGACTAACAACACAAAACCTGACAAAGCAGAACAACCTCCCCTCCGAGTCACCGTTGCCTGTCAATTAAGCAGCATCGAGCAACATAGCAACATCGTCCTCAACACCCAGACCCCGACTGCAGAAACAGAAACTTCCACTGCAGCCAACACTCTCATGTCACCTAAAGAAACAACACTCCAGAGGGTGCAGGCTCAAGCCGTTCTTCACAAGCGGATACCTAGAAGCCTCAACCTACCATCTCCACCGCTGCCATTTCAGGATTGGATGGTTGAGTACATTGAAGCTGCTGCGCCGGTGTCGGTGAGCACAGAGATGTCTAGATTTGACTCCCCAGTGGAAAGACCTGCATTACACCAGAACGTGGAGAATGATTATGAGTTGCCGGGGAGAGAATTGCCTCCTGCTGTGCCTGGTAGCCAGTCACCAGATATGAGCACTGGGAATGGGGAGGCCACCACTGAAGTGGCACGAGTGCATGAAAATTCACGTACCAAAGAGACATCCAAACCGCAACCAGCCAAGACACGAAACACTATCAACGAAATCCCAAACACAACACCATCCAGCCCAAAGGACTCTTGTAAATCCATTGCCTTTCCACCGCGAAAAAGTCACCAGCGCGTTCTTCGCAAATGCTCCAGGTCTCAAAAGGACAACGCAGACCTCAAAGCCAGAGCCGACCAAGACCTCGCGAAGAAGCCCACACTGCCACCGCGCACCATCAGCGGCGTCCAGTGCACCCACCCGGAACTCCTCGCCCTCCCTCTTCCCTGGGAGTGCAAAGTCGACGCCAAAACACTGCGGATCTTCTACAGCAACCGGTGCAGCGGTGAGCGGACCTACACGCATCCGGTTCTCGGGCGACTGCCCCAGGACTGGATATTTCAGGTGGACAAGATTAAAGCGGGGGAGGACGAGTCGGAATCGGGGTCGGGGTGTATACGGACAGTATATTTGCATCGTGGCGAGGGCATGAGTTGGGCTGGGGATCCGAGAGATCCGTTGGAGATGGCGGCGTTCAATGCGGCGGTGCTGAAGCGGGAGTATCGGAGGGGGAAGGTTGGAGGGATTGGGGTGGGTGAATTGGAAGGTGAGGATGAGGATAGGGATAGGGATATGGATGGGAAACAACATGACCGAAATGAGAATAATGAGTCAATAGACGATTTGAAGCGTGAGGTAGAGAGAGAGAGACAGTTGGTGGTGAAGTTTGGCGAGCTGGTTAAGGCTACGAGTATCGGTGGCACTATTACTCTTCTTGGAGTCAAGTAGGTGATGGGGGAATATGTTATTATATAAGAGCGTACGCAGCAGACTGTCCTTAATATCTCTTGTCGTTGAGACATCCTGGTATTTCACAGCGTAAACACAGGTAAATTTAAGCTTGATTCTAGATTAGTCTATTGTCAAAAGACCCGTCTCTCCAAACTCCTCGCTTAGCCATCTCGCCTAACAACCGAGCCCCTGAATGATTGACAAGCCAGAACGACCTCGAGTCATCAGCAACTCTCTAGTTATTACACCAGCTCTTACATGCTATGCACTTTCGAATGCCTCGACCACTTCCTAAAAGTTTTTCCATAGTACCAAAATACAATACCCGTCAAGCAGAAGAACGTGATCAGGGCGGTATTCGTCATGATCGGAGGCACGTAGCCGCTCTCCTCGCTCCACGGCGTGATGAACTTTGAAAAGCCGTAGCCCCAGACATTCTTATTTACCGTAATTGCCACAAAGATGGAGCCCGAAACCGGCTTGTACGAGTCGATTGCGTAGGTGGATGCGATTGCCGGCAGCGCGGCGACCTGGATGCCGGCGCAGGTGTAGCCGATTATCACAATGACCTGCTTCTGGTATTAGCACATGTGACAAGTGACGTTTCTTGCAATAGAGACAGGCTTTACCTTCCAATCCCACGAGCGATCATATCCAACAGCAACAATGACGTTTCCAACAAGCATGACAGCCACGTAGGGGACCATGGCCCACAATCTCATCTCGGGCTCGCGAATCCCGCGGTTCCTCTTGGTCAGCCGCGCCGCGATGAAATCAGACAGCGGGCCCGCCGTGAACAGGCCGATCAGGGCGCCGACCAGTATGGCGAAGTTGAAGAAGCCAATCTTGGACGCGGTGAAGTTGTAGGGCGGGGCGGCGAACGCCTGGGACTGCGTGAGGTTCAGGGTGAGGAACCCAGACGCCGACCAGGACACGATGAACGCGGCAAACTCGACGATGGGGAAGATGCATAGGTACCACGGCATCCACAGCTCGAGAAGCAGGTTGCCGTGGTAGGGCTGCATGATCTTCCACTGGGCTTTGGACGGCTTACCGCGACCGAGATAAGGGTCCTGATGTGTTGGCGCGTGGCTGAGCGTCGCGTCGTTGGGACTCGATAGCGGATTTTGAGACTGGACAGATGCTTTATTTTCTAAGTCGGCGTGGTCGGCTGTCGCTGTTTGCGTTCCGTTCTGAGCTGGCTGGTCTTCGAATTCGTTGACGGTGGCAACTTTAAGAGGTGGCGATGACGATTCGGTTCGGGCATTTGCGACACGCACCCGGTTGTACTTGGTTTCTGGGAAGAGAAAAGTACAGCAGACTACGGTCAGTCCTAAGAGCGCGGTGTTGAGCCACCAGAAGTTTCTCCAGCCGACGTTTTGAGACATAGGGCCTGCAATGATAGGGCCAACCTTGACTTTGTCAGCAAGAGCAAAAAGTTTAGCTGAGAGATGAGACGAACCATCAACGAGCCAAAATAGAATGCGAAGTAGAGAGTATTGTACTTCCCTCTATCGTGGAGGAAGACAACGTCTGCAATTATTGTCGGCATAGCAGTTTCGGCGGGACCAGCGCCTATACCATTCAAACTATCTGAATATTAGATTCCTGTCACTCTGCTGATTATCATATATGAATACTTACATAGAAGCTCCCATGAAACTATTATACGAGTTTGCTTTGGCCCTCCAGATACTACTCCCAAAACAAACGAGCGACGAAAATATGAGCACCGGCCTTCTACCAAAGCAGGTCTGTAGCGGAACCCTGGGGGATGTTAGCAAAGTATTACATGCATAATCAATATGGCCGATGCCGTCTTCTTACCATATGAAGTTGCTGAAGCCCAATACCAATATCGCAATTCCAGTAAACTGTACCACATCTGCAAGATTCGAGTCGAAATCCTTGATATAATCCGGAAACATTGGAGCAAGTGCTAAAGGGCCGAGGCCCTGGGCAAATGTAGCAAGTGTAGCACAGGAGATGGTGATAGCCTTCCACATTGGGCTCCAGTTCTATCTGTAATTAGATGTGTTTCTTCCAGGCCGTTGAGTGTATTCCTACAAGAGGATCGTGCTTATCATCGCTGGGTTGGGGTACCAGTACTCCCGCACCTGAAGACTTGACAAAATGATGGCTCGGTAGATCAACCATGATCTCTGTTCCTGGATATATTGCGGTGTCGAGCTCGCGCTCTATCTCCGCCACAGCCTGTATTTGGAAAATCAGCATTATTTCGTTTGATGTTATGGGCCAATGGATAGCTTGTAACGCCTACCTTTTCATCTAGATTTTGATCCATGACTAGAAGACAATTCAACTAAATCGTGGAATGATGTGTTCCTTAACTTGGGTTGAAACAAGAGGAACAAAGTCATCCCTCTGGCGACCAGCTTCATATCTGCAGTCACAAGGCTTATCTTACGGGTAATCTACGCGGCAATTAGAATTCAAGAATTCTCCAATCACGATTTAAGATGTCGGTGTCATTTGTTAAGTTCCCCTGCATTTACAGTAAGCTCCGTGAGACCCTATATTAGTGTACGTCAGTGAACACGTTTACTTGGCAGGCTTAGACACTCCCCCTGGCGATGGAACCATTGTCTTCCAATGCCACGCACCCGGATTCCAGTTTCTGCTTCGATATTGTGGAGTAGCGTTACATTGCATCCTCCGAGGATGCGGGGTAAATGCCAATTTATGAAGGGGTAATATCCCGCCTCGGTAATCGGCTCGCTTAGGTTTTGTTATATATCTACTAGTCTCTTTAAGCAAATAAGAAAATTATAAGTGGCTATCCTTGTACTCCATACCTTGAACTAAAATGTACGGAAAACCCCCCAATCGAATATCACAGCTTGAAGGGTCGAGATGCGCACCTGTGTATGTTGGTAGCTACGGGCTTTTTCTTTTTAAGCAGATCTGTTTACTATTTTAGAATTTCACAGGTATCACAATCACATCCTTAAACTTCATAGATTCCCGCAACTGAGCTATAAGCGTATCACCACCGCTGTTTATACACATTGATCAATCAAGCAAGTCAAGTGACGATGGCTCCTACTGCAAATACAAGGAGATGGCTGCAATGAGAACTATGCTGTAAGCTGACATGCAACACACTTGTCAGCAATTGATCCATCTTTCAATTTGCAATTTGTATATACACCGTAATAGGACCATAAAGCGATACTTGAAAGACTTCGCCTATAAGTGGCGCACCATCGTTGCTTTGTCTAATCTACCTACATGTAGGGATTGAGGTTACTTCCGAAATTACCATTTGGTCAGAATGCTTTTAAAAGGTGGCCCACAAGTGAGCGCTGATTTATGCTACATATAGGTGAAGTCTCCGGCAATTTTTGCAAGATGTCACTGTTTGAAAAGCGACTTGTGATGTGAATTTAGGCCTGGAGGCTACATACTGGTAAAGGGTGAGCAGCGCCAGACATCTGAGGTTGATCGAAAAAGATTTGCTACTAGCTAAGCATTAACATAGAACGCGTCTTTACTCAAACCCCCATTCAAATATTGGCTTACCGTGCTCATTTTCAGATTCCGTAAGCTTCTGACTCGGGATGGTGAATACCGGTCAAGAACTCAACCGGGGAAATCAAAATGTCGCTTAAATTGCCAGATTCGGTCAAAGTCAACAAATCCAAGCAGGGCTACTTGACCGGTCTTCAGCCGCGCAAGGATCTCAACATTTCAATAGATAGCCCAAGAATACGATATATTAGCTGATAAGGTCATTGAATCATGATGCTGAATGCCCTTTGAGATTTCCCGGCCTCAATGGCAGCCAAGCCGATGACTTTTACATTAATCCTAATTATGCTTTAGGAATAGAAGCATAACGAGCGCTCAATTGCTCAGGTGGCATGATTTTTGGGTTTCTAGAGAATAAATGCCATTATAAGGCAGATGTTCCAGTCACTAGACAAAATTTAGAGATACCAATAAGTGTTATGCTCTTTGAGTGGGTTGGTAGAGATTCAGGGTACAGATGATTGAGTAAAGACTCAGGGTCAAAATATAGTAGCGCTAACGACCGGTGAAACAGTTGGACAACTCATTACCTATGACATTTCTTCTCGAAGGGGGCTGTGGCAGCAACTACAATCCCAAGAAAGGTCATTTTTCCTGTTTAAGTATTGTTTTTATATTTTGTAGTTATTAAAAACTGGAGCAGGTCTCAGCTGGATCAAAAAGTGCCTCGTTGAGCAATTGAGGAACTCCGGATGGGGCAGAAATTAGACCGGTCGAGATATAGTCTGAAATTGCGGCATGGCCTCATGACGTAAATGAAGGCAACCAATACTGATGTAACCGGTCAACTCTAGTCAAGTCCTAGACCGGCCTTATAGTATTTATCTCAGAAGATCCTATGAAAACCTCTTTTTTGACATGATTTCAGAAATAGCTATACTGCTGATCATCCTTCGAACCATCCAATCCAGAGAAAAACAATTGACTACCACCACTTTCACAGTTTCTCGTCCATCGGAGTATGCCCATGATTTGTTTTCTTTCTGAGTAAGAATCCGTCTGATGAATGATTTATGGCAGATAAGGCTCCTATCTTCACGTCAAAGCCATGAAGTACGCCCTGACATCCGCCACGGAAGGCTTTTTCCAAACAAAAAGCCAAAATGGTGTTGATATAATAGAATACCTTTCTACTTATCTTGCGCAGAGCACTATTCGAGAAACACATAATGCAAGCTCAGGTAATATATCCCTTCTCCCAAGGTATCTTGTCACAAAATGTTGATGAGGCTGTGACTAGACTCTTCGTACCATGAACATCAGTTTGATCATCAAATAATGTCCAGCTTCTCGACTTCGAACGCCAATACGCTGGTAACGTCCGACCCAGCAGGTGAGCTGCGAGCCCAGAACTGGACAACATCAGTCCATAATATGAGTACAGAACCTACGCAGCTAGAAGACGAAGTAGGCGCAGTTATTGTTGAACAAGAGATGGATTTCCGTCGTGATTTAGAGTCTGCTCAGCAAGAGAGTAAATGGCAATATTTGAAAGAGCAAGAAGATAAATTGATGACTAAACTACTAAAAGAGGCAGACAGGGTTGAGATAAATAAAGAGTTGCAGTTGTTACTCCTAGAGGCCTTGAAGAAGAACAAGATACTGGAGATGCACGTGGGAGTGAAAGAGCCTGCTAAAGGCAAAAGCGAAAAGGCGTATGGAAGAAGGGAAGAGAGACGGAAAATTATTGTTGTCCGAACAAAAGACAGAAGTAAACGTCTTGCATTTGTTTCTCATGTTGCTCGGAATATATGATAAGGGCTGGAAACACAACAGGTATTCAAGTTCACCAAAGGTTTGGAGACAAAGAAAAACAATCTAACCTGGGTGAAAGATAATTCTGTTCAGCTGATGGTCTAATTATAACACCCCACTCTTTTTACAATTATAGATATAACTTATTTCCTGAGTCATATTATAAGTATGCAGTGCTATATGTCTTTAAGTCTGAAACTGTCTACGCGACGATGGTGAGTACTGGTTGGTTGAAGAAATACTCAATTGTTATGGGCCTTCCACGTAAGGAACTCTCAACTTCTATATCTTATAAACCTCCCTCCTTGTCACTCAATCTTTAGTCAGCAACTGATATGCTTTAGAGCTAGAAAATTTCTTTCTTCCGTTGAAACTTGTCGTCAATTCTGTTGGTAAGAATATATCAGAGCCTCTTCACTTGTAACTGCCATGAACGCATTGAAACATGTGAGCAGCAATTTATGTTGTAAGCCGTGATCAAGATCTAAACTGATGATCGGGATGTCAGGAACTGAGATTATAGTAATCTCGCTGAAAGAAAGCTTCAAATAGAAAATAAAATATCACCAGATCCCATTGTAGAAGGTCAAATTTGCATAATTCTTTTGGACATCAGTATATCGTCTGGGGAGAAAAGGTCAGTCAGAACGGAAAAGGTCGACACTCTAGAGCACGCAAGGTTTTGCAGAATACGAGAGGCTAGCAGTATATACGAGGTGGGAGTAAATTGCTGATTATTATGACGCTTGTTTATGCCTCAATACTCTGGTCCTAGAAAATAATCCTACGATCTAAGACAGTAAGCGCAATGCAAAAACTCACATGAATATGCAAGGATGTGAGCTTAGCATCAAATAGTAAAGTTCAGTCACCACCAATCAAGACTTGACACGAATGCTGAACCATACGGCCTTCCTTATCCTCTCCCTTTGAGGCTCCAACTCAGTTTTTACTATCTGCTGCGGGTGCAGACATCTCTTCCCCTGTGTCTTCCGGGTGAGAAACCGCCAGGTTACCGAATTAATGAGATAACAATGTAAGGCTAAGACAGAAAAGCGGGTTTCATGGTGATGCAAGAAAGGCAGCCGAGCTGCACACATAGACAGGTTGCCACTAGCTCCGGCTCTGTATGGCTTGCACTGTGGACCTTGTTTATAATGATATGTCGAATTGCGGTGACTGACATCAGACTGAGTAGAGGCACTGTGGCACATGCAAGGTTTCTCGTTGATACGTCGCATGGTTATCGCTTCACCGGTTCGCTGCACCGATTCTTCACCGGTCCGCTGAGTGGGGTCTCGCAAATCTCGCAAAACTACTTTAGCAAAGAGCAAATTATTACAACGAACTACACCAAAACTCACCGATACTTTAATGGATGAAGTTTCATTGGTCAAGCGCAGTTATGCTTGTGTAACATTTACGTGTCTAAATTAGGCATGTTCAATTGACGGTGGTTGCAGAAAGGACCCGAATACTTCTGGGACATGCGGCTCTGCTGTCTCTCAAGCAGGCAAGCGCAAGTTGTAATGGAATTGAATACAACGATTTGGAATTATTGGTAGAACATGGGCATTATCTTTGCATTCGGTTTAACGCCAGGCTGATGTGGAGGCCCTTGAGGCACGGATGATATGTCTTATGGACACAAAAACATATAACAAACCTCCGAAAGTATAAAGTGACTAGTGTTTGTTGTCCACATATATTCCTTCTTCTTAATTCATCAATTAATTCCAAAAGAATCATCGTTATCGCTGCATTCATAAATGTTGTACCGACTATTTTGACCTGGATCATCAATGAGTGTCTTCAATACAAATATACAATCATGGCTTTCTTCCTGCTTCTCATTTTGCCGTATCTTCCCTTTTCTGACTATCTCCGCCTTCTACCAATCTCAAACTAAAATGAACATCACCCTTCGTTTTGCTCAAGTTTCAGACATTGAGGCTCTAACTCAAATCGGCATTGCAGCATTTCCCTTCGAGCCTCAGTGGCCATATCGATACCCTCACCGAAAGCAATACCCCGAGGAACATTACAAACACACAAAGATCCGCTATACTGAGTGGTTGGCTGCGGCTACCGCGAAACAGTGTATGATAATGGTTGCCGAAGCACCTAGTATCGAGGATCTGGCTGTAAGGAAGGTTGTAGCTCTTAGCATATGGCGTTTGCCACCTCAGTTCGAAGATCGTGATGATAATCACAAATGTGCGTAAGGTTGGTTTCGAAACACACAGAATCTGCCCAAAGCCATGATATCGGATTAGCTGGACCCTTAAAAATGTCTTGCTTACATATTTCTTCGAGTAGTGAAGCCACCAAAGCCTAAACACTCTCGCTATGATGCTAACGCTCGACATATGGAAGCATATAGGGAAGCAGTTGGCCGTGGGCAGGCGGAGTTGTTTGATAAGATATATGGTGAGCGTCAGTTGAGTCTGGCACAGCTCGCTACCCATCCGGACTACTTTCGGAATGGGGCAGGTACAATGCTAGTCAAATGGGGTCTAGCTTTCGCTGAGAGAGAGAGTTGGGCGGTGACAGTTTTCGCTGGCCCTAAGGCATATAGTCTCTACAAACGTCTAGGTTTTAGGGAGCTAGGTGAGGTAAAAGCTCAGGCCGAAGGTGAAGAAGAATTTATTAAGTTCCCTGGGTTGGGATGGGAGCCTCGAATTTGGCTAAAGAAGACTTAATTATAAGATATTGAATAGAAGCTAAGCTGTTCCACTCAATTCTGGAACATATCTTGTATGTAGAGTTTGAATTCATTATATGTTCCTTTTCGTGGCCTGCCCATTGGAATATGCTTGAGTAAATACATATAACTGTCATCAAGTTGTTTGAATCAAATCGTATGCACAGGCTTCCAGTCCAGTTCATATAGCTGGGCAAGGAAGTACAGCTCATTCTCGAAGCTTCTATTATCTTTTACAGCTTGAAATCGTGTGGCTTAACTAATTTAGTTACGCTGCATGACCTTTAGATCCGGTATTACGTACCTTTTGCTTTGATCTGCTCGCATGTGACCTGCATGAATAGTGCCTGTTCGACATTGAAGGCAGCTTGCTCTACAGATTTGCGTTTTGCCCAATCCATTGTAAATGGATGGTTACCTTTATTACAATAGTGGAAGTGTGCCAGTAGAATCTTAGCTCCATCGTGTAGATCCTCGACCAGGGAGTGTCGGAAAAATCGTGACTATATTTGAGTGTCAGCTAAGATCCTTTTTGAATCGGTGAGAGCTTCTTGAAGACCTTCATCCCTTGTTTCTTAGCCCTCTCATTATCAGCGGAGGTCAGCAAGGCACAACTATGCAGGAGTATGAACATGCACAGGTAAATGGCAAACCATGACCCACGACGGTTCGCCCGAAAGAGATCTTGAAGCCCTTTAAGAACTGCCTTTTTCATGGGTATTAAAACCATGACTGTCATAATGATTTCAATCTGAGCATTGATTACTGGAGGAACAAGAATGTTCCCTGAGTTAGGACACGTCGGCTCATAGTGCTGAGCTTCCATATTCAAGCATTCAGTACTGCAAATGCGATCAGAGCGAGACTCCATTCGAGAAGCGCACCACAATCTTAAAACACATTTCAACAGGTCACGTTCCTCTTTATTCTATAGTAACAATGTGTCAGCAGACATCAGATGCTATTGCAAGAGATCTTACCTCAGCATATATGGAGTATCTATAAGCCATAGAATACGTGTCGCGAAGTAATGTGTCCGTCTCATCTATATAGTAGCAGATAGAGGAGCCTATATGTCCGTCGACAAACCTATTAAGCGTACGACCTGCTTCCTTCATGTTTTCGATGGCGTAAGGAGCACATTTGAAGGATTGCTGTTCCCCGTTTGTCATCCACTTTCTCTCCAGTGCATCACCTTCAATGGGGATAAACTCTCTTGTCTTCAGATTGTAGGACATCCCACCCACATCTTGTGTGATACTAATTATTTTAATCTCAGATGAGCGCCAATCTTTTATATCTATCATTTCCATCTTTTCCCATCTTCTACTCCAAGATGCACGGGGGCAAGTACCATGGTCAATCAGCTGTGCATCTGAAATTTTGTACCGAAGACATGGCAGGTTTGAAAGTGTCTGTCCCGTAATCATGATGCAGGTGAGACAATACCCAGTTGGGTCTGAAGGATCCGGTACACACTTTTTGAAGTTAGAGTACTTCGAGCTTAGGAAGTTTGGACTTATGTACTTACTCGTACTCTCTGTATTCTGCAGCGAAGACAAGCTCGGTCCTTCCTAGTTCGTCCAGTTTCACAGCGCTTCCGAGGATCTTCAAATCGACCACGTCGCCGTGGCTTGTCGGCTTTACCATCTACTCCACTTTTACCATTAGAGACCAAGGGCGGGGTTCCTTGTATACTAGGCTCATCGGTTGTGAAAGAACTCTGGATTCGTCTATCTGACCTTGATTCACTAAAGTTATCAACCGATCTTAAACTAGCCCGGCCTGGCACTGATAGAAGAGTTAGGATCGGGGGGCCAAATGATTCTTCATCATAACATGTAGGTGTAGGGATCGATAGACGAGATGGTGGATTAGGCACCGAATCATCAAGTCCAATATGTTCCCAAATTGGATTGTGACATAAACTCAATTCCCAATTATCGACAAATGGGGGTGGTTCAAGTAATTCCATACCGCCGTCTTGATTTGCCGTAGCAAAGGCTGATAGCCATGAGACGCAGCTATCAGTGTACATTGGGGCATCTCTAGTTTGGTCGTCAATATTTGGATCTGAAAGATAGTTGTTTGTCGTTGGAATTCTTGATCTGGCGCGACGATTTGTAAAATCGGGTAATCTCAGGTCAAATGGAGCTATGTCTGGAGTAGATAGGCCACGGAAGAACACGGTGTTAGAATCTGCTTCCACAGGCGGAGAATTAGATATATCCGTCGTGGATATATTTGAGGTGGGCCGACTGTATGCTATTAGATCATCTACTGAAACTCCAAGTATTGATGCAGCTCGTTCCAGAGTGGTCTGTTCCTCTGCCGTGTATTCACTGCTTTCTTTAAACGATGTGTCTCTCCGCTTCGAGCTTCTGTTGGTCTGCGACGACGCCTCAGTATGAGGACGCTTCCGTCTAGCCTTTGCTAGGGTTTTACTTGTATCAGCAGACATCATGATGCACCAGAGTATGTGCAGTTGAAAAGGATATCGATTAAATGTTTGAATGAAGGTATCACAGCGTAAGACTCTACACGAAGAGAAAGTCTATATATTACAGGAGACTGGTATATCACCTAAGAAGCTCTTGTCGTGCGGTCAAGTTCTCGCCAGCTCACCGGTACTTGTCTCACCGACAACAGCTGACCGGTCAAGTAGAGTCACGTGTTTTATGAACTATCGCTATATTTATATCAATTTTAATACCTTAAGCTCCAGAATATCCATATAATCATTTTTTATTGAGGAGCTTCAACAACTTCACGAGTTTTGAGAATGAGGCTGAGACTAGGTGACAGCCAGTGCTCCATTTCAACACAACCTTAGTAATCGCGCACACCGAAAACAGATGGAGATAACAATCTTGACTGGAAAACACCAATTAGCTAGCTAGTTGATATATATATACGATCAGAAATATCCTTCGCTTACAATCGAACGAGTGTAAGCTTCTCCTGAACACCTATTTCTCACATGTTGGACTGTTAGGTGATCGGCCCAGTAAAGCATTAATCAATTTAGTTTTAATCAAGTAAGATCATGCTAAGTAAGACTTCTGAGGCTAACTTAAGAACAAGGCAAGAATTGCCGTTTGAGACTCTCGTCAGATTACAGTCATGCAACCATTACCTATCGATTGTCGCCAAATCTTCCCTAAACTAACAGTGCCTAAAGATGTGTCGCAATCGATCATTAGCTATAAATCTGAAGGCTGTTGCACCATCACCAATTGCTAGATAGCACCGTTTAATCACAGCATATGAATCTCGCGATTTTCTTGACGGAGATTAGTCAAGAGCAGTCGAACCGTGTGACCACACTTTCTATTCATATGGTCAAGAACATTGCAGCTGATGTCTACCACAATCAAGATTCAAGAGATGATTGGAAGTGTATTTTATCCGATATCTTATCAGGAAAGCTGCAGAAGTGTGAAGCTATTACCCCGCTCTGAGGCTCTGTTTTGCGGCTCTGTTATTTTCATTGTTTTTGGGTCTTTATAAATGCAGTCAATGCTGAATCTTGCCCTATCTCAGCCACGAGTACAATTCTCTTGATATCTTCACTGAGGCTTCTAGACAATATCATCAGTAAAGTACAATAGCCAACCTCCTACAACATCTCTCTGCCAAGCGCTCAGGCTATCAGGTGCCTGTAACTGAATTAATTCAACAACCGCCAATCAGGATGACCCCTTCCGCCATCTATGAGCCGCAGATTCATAACACTGCAGGTTTTAAACAAAGCATCAGCACAAATCTTTCAAGCCAAGAAGTACCTTCTCAGATTAAGTCGTCAATGGCATGGACTGGATCTCTCTTCTCCAATGACGCAGAGTATGTTTATACTTTGACAGATGCCGAACTGGTCGAGATTGACAAGGCGTTGTTCCTATTTAAAGGTATATACTCTACCAAATAGTGACAAGTCTTTTGGAAACTGAAAAATAACAGGGCTCGGCTTGGACGGCTGGGAGGTCAACCGAGCAAACTTTCCACTCCCTTTACTCGGCTGTAGTCTCCGGAGTCTAGCACACGAGCTTCATAATGGAAGGGGTTTCTTCGTTCTGCGAGGACTTAAGCCTACTAATTATTGCCCTGAGGACAATGCTCTCATATATGTAGCAATTTCTAGTCACCTTGCGGACAGAAAAGGTAGACAGAACGAGGACGGTGATATGTTTTGTATGTTATCTCCCCACTGCTACTAAAAAAGTAAAGGCTGATGAATGAATAAAGCGCATATTCGGGAAGCCAAACAAATGCCAGCATCACAGTATGATCGCCCTGTGCGGGATTCAAAGCTTGGTCTGGTAGGTTGAGCTAGACTAGGTTACGTGTTTTGGGAAGCACTAATCAGTTCTCCAGACATTTCACAACGACACTTTCTGCGACATTATAGCATTACAGACCTTAGGCTTTGCTGCGAATGGAGGGGAGCACATTATTTCCTCAGGATACTCAATATATAACGAGTTGGCTGCTACACGGCCGGACTTGTTAAACACGCTTATCAAACCCGATTGGTCTTTTGATCCGTACGTGTCGCTTTATAAACTTCAATATACGGCTCCTAACAGATTTTTGCAGTCGTTCTCCACATTATAAGTCTGGTCAACGTTCACCTATATACTGCTATGAAGGTCGTATCTTGTTTCACTTCGTTCGAGAACCTTTGACTGGGTTTGATGATAAGTGCCATTATAAGAGTTTGTCTATGCTGTCCTCGAAGCAAGTGAGAGGAGTAAAAGGGTGAGAGAATTTAGTAACTTGGATGCGATGTGATATCTGGCTTGCTGAGGGGCTTGCTGAGGGACTTGCTATGCTTATTTGCCCCGCATTAGCTTCGTGATACTTTATGACATGTATGTTACCTTAAATAAATGATTAGCTGTTGAACCATGCCTTCTCTCTCACTATACTTCGTTTATTTGATGTTCTGCTATCGCGCCAATAAGATACCGTGATCATGTCACTTGACACAAGATGGATTGCCGGTTATATACGCCCCTGCAATTGCAAATGGAGGTGTATTTTATATAGCCAGTTGTGTCGCTATGTTTTAGCACTCAATAGCCTTACCTAAATTGCTGTTTTTCTCAACCGAAAGCCATATCTTCAACTCAGGATTAGAATGGAGCCTTCTGTTACTATGGTTGCGGCTATCATGTATCCCACAGCACTTGAGATTCCTACAATAAAGACTTGCCAACAACCCAGCGCTACTCTAGAGTGGTTCGAGTCAACACTTAACCCTAAAAATCGAGTTGATAGTCTTCATGCTGTAATATCCCCGAGATGGCGCATCGACGGAGGAGAGGCCGATGGGACTCGATACTTTGCCATTCCCAGCTTTGCACTTCGGAAACCGCCGTTGAGAATTGATACGTACATACCAGGATCCGAAAGCTTTCCCGAAGTACTTCAGAACTTGTTGCAGCCCCATTCCACCATATATACCCCCAGCTCTCGTATCAATACTCACAATGTGTCTTTATATATTCTTCGGGCATTGGAGTTGTGGTCCGACCAACAACCAAATCTCGAGACTATCTACAGAAGTATGCCTTTCGGGTCCCGGATTATCATTGACGGTATTTTGAGTGATATGAGGCGTCTCAAACTATATTTCATGCCGAATTACGAAATTGAATCCCAGTGGCTATCAGTGCAGGCGCTACAACGAAAATTTGATTTACCTTCCTCAAGTTGGCCTCCGATCATTGATTACCAGAAGCTACAGCTAATAGAACAACCGCATGAGTGTATAAGCATTGTCCAGCTTGGTGAGCAGCATGGGTCAAATGTTTTCGTATTCAAGTCTGTGCTTCGTGATATAGAGTACTTCTATCATGAGCTCAAGCAATTGTTACAACTTTCACCACATCCCAATATTGTCTCGAAGCCACTGTATATTGTGACTAAGAGCTGTCTCTTCGGAGGAAAGATTGGAGTGTGTGGGTTTGTACTCCAGTACTACACTGGTGGAACTCTCCAGGCAGCTCTGTCAAATCTACCAGGAGATGAGGATATTCGCCTGAAGAGCCAGTTTCGCTGGGCTAGACAGCTAACTTCAGCACTGCAACATATCCATGAATCACCCACTATGTATTACTCAAATCTGAAGCTTATTAATGTCGTGATGAATGAGAGTGGTACATATGAGGAGTCCAACGCAGTCCTTATAGATTTTGAGCAACGTAGTGGGTTCTTTTCCTGGTCAGCCCCAGAAATCTACTACATCCACTATCTCGAGCATATTGCCACTTTCAGCAAGAGTTCTTCGGCCCGCCTTAAGTATAGCAATCTTCTGAAAAGCTACATTCCTTCGTGGAGACCACTGAATTCAAATACAAGATACGACAATCCACAACATGGCTTTTCGTTCCCATGGCTTGCACTTACACGTGAAGAGCACGAGTCTACGCAAGTCTTTATGCTAGGCAAACTTTTGTGGTGTATTTTTGAAGGGGCATGGGGCATGAGCAGTGCCGTGACCATCGAAACTTTTCGTGAGCAGCCATGTGACATTCTGTTTCCGAACTTTTTGAGGACACCAATGCGTTTGCGAGCTTGTATTCGAAATTGCACTACAGGAGCTCCGGAATGGAGAGGGAGGTGGCCAGGAGTGGTGCGAAGAGGAAACAAATTGTATCCATTTCAAGGACAATGGGATGGAGTCGAAGCTACTAAGGTAACAGAGGAAACTCAGGATTCTGCTAAGAGATGGTGGAGACAAGAAATTCAAGATGCAGAGCGGTTTCTGGATATTAGGCGTCGCATGAAACAGGGAGAGGAGATGGAGCAAAGTTGCAAAAAGGTAGTGGAATTCATGAAACAAAGACCTACGCTTATTCAAGTATCTACAGCATTAGAAAGCCTACTATGCGAGTAAAATCATGCAATTTGAAAAATATTTTACTTCATATCTAATCTAATTAAGGCCCTAATAAAGGATATGTAGTACACGAAAGTTGCTTTCCCCTCTCAAAGAATGCGACTATATCCATTCATCACCATGATGGACGCTAGTATGGAAATCTTTTGGAATATCACTAGATTTTCGGTCACCAATTTCACTATATCCACCCAAACAAAAGATAGACAAGAGTATGTTTCCAAAGTTTCAAGTTTCTTCATTATGTATATTCTGGGATATAGAGTGAGTTTGGCAGGGGTCGTATACTTCGCAGTAACGAACTGAGATTATAGATCATAAATAAATAATCTGCCACGATATGGCGCTGATTTTCATATAGTCATCAGCTGGACGCCTCTAACATAACATTAAAATTTGAAAGGCTTGTAGAAAGGCAATTGTCTCGTTAGCCTAAATGGAGTTTAGAAATAGGTCATACTTTTGGTGATGCTCATCGGAGTGTAAGCGTCGTGTCGTAACTTTATTATTGATTAGGAGGCATTGTGTTAAGATACCCATAGGCAAAGCTCGTGTCAGGAAAGCTACCCATCATACTGTAGTCGGGAGCATCGAAACTACCGGTTTCCAAGAAATGATTTTCCTCGTTAGTGAAGTGCCAAGAATCCTGTTCAAGTACTTCACCACCTTTTGCATGACTAACTTGATTGCCCTCAAGAACGGGTCGCTCGTACTGATTATTATCCGTCATTCTTCTCTTACTATGCATATTTGTATCCGTACCAACACCGAAGGCAGAGTTTGGTCTCTTCAGGCGAGCTGTCTTTGCTTTGTTTTGCCACTCCCTTTTGATACATATGATGACCTCTAAAGCCCTGGTGGAGTTTTTGTATGCTTGCCCAATCTCAGTCAGTGACTGACAGCAGAACTGCAAGTCTGACATAGCTCTCTCAGCCTCCTTGCCGGTGCTTGTACAAGTGTTATAGATGTGTATAAGAGATGCTGTAAAGATCAAATGAACGATTTGCACATTAGTCTGTCGCAAGGTATGTTGCTTCCGAAATATTCGAAGAAGTTGCACCATCTTTTGAGCAGCTTCAACGCAGCTACGTTGTGCTTGGCGAGAAACTTCTTGGATATCACTGTTTCCGGGACCAGTGACTCGCGAAAAAAAAGGCCTGTGTAAAAATATTGAGATGGCATAGAACTGCATGCTATGCGATAGTCAGTAACGATAAACAGAAATTTATAACTTTACATACTGGAGCTGGAGTATATGTGGCAATATGAGCTTAGCCTGGTCTACTAAGGAGAGATTTACAGCAAGTTCGATTGGGAGATTATGATGCCAATTATCGAACTCCTTCCTCATATCTGATGCAAAATTGTGCAAGGCTTCGTCGGGAAGGCTTCTGCCCGCATAACTGCTTCCCGTGAGTTACTCTGATTCGAGTACTTAGATTATCTCAGACTTACAGTGTTCGGCTTAGACGCCTCATCATCTCGCACAGTGAAACGTTACTATCTGCACATGCCTCGATAGGATCAAGTATCCCCGTTTCATCGCCAGCAACTTCAGGGTTTGCTTTCCATAGCTTTTGCTTTATTTTATCTTGTTCTCTCGGAGGCCTGGGAATTGAAATATCACGAATATTGATGCCCCATGGCCTGCCAACATATAAACTCCACATACTAAGAAACTAGATATCAGTAAGCTGAAACAGATGGCATCTTTCCCAAAACATACTTATCGTGAACAAAGACTCCCCAGAACGTAGTACGGCGAACATCAAGCTCCCTTGCAGTCAATCTCCCTTCTCTGACGTGGTCACTAAGGTCAAGATGTAGACCTAGGTCAGCGCTAAGTCGTACTGCCATACCTGAGATATTCGTTATTAGAATAAATATGTCAACGACAAAGTGAATGGAAGACCTACCACTATAGATCCAGCCTCTCGCATCTCTAGTAAATGCTGCTTCGGAAGCACTCATAACAACAAGCGCTTGTACTGTTGCAACAGTCGGACTATCCATTTCGATTTCCAATAAAAGTTTTGCGCGAGCGCTGAAGAATTCTGCAACTGGTTCGGGAAGGCTACTGGTCGACCTCGTAGAGAGGTTTGCTCCAACAGCGCAACTAATCAGTAGTCAGCATGACTTATTTTAAGTACCAGGAATAAAGATGATAACAGACATTGCATTTTTCAAAGTCTCGGAATAAAAAGGACTACCGTCCTCCCCCGAGTTCCATCTTTCTTGCTCCGCGTAATACATGTCTTCATCCACAACGTGAATCGCAGGATCTTCCCATTTGAAGTAAAGCCATTCAAGGTGTTTTTCAAACTCTGTGTCCACTGTATGACCAACCCCAGCACGATGAAGAGTTGCATTACCTTCAGTACGTATTGACCTTGTTGGCGTAATTGACAAGGAGAAAGCGCCATTATGTAAGATGTGCAAATTCGACGTGGCTCCGAAATACCTGAGTTGACCGTCTTCAGCTAATTGAAATGAACCCATTCTAGCTGAAAGTTGATCTACCATTTCGTCACTTGGAGCTGACTGGACAGGCTCTATCATTCGAGAACCGATGTGCTGATTTGACCACGTATTATCGTTGTGCCATTCAACAGATGATTCTCTCCTCTTTTGCTTGGAACCAATACCTCCCCTAAGCAATGTTGGATCTATGTTTACCTCTTGTGCTGAGAAATTCGGTTCATCTTCATCGAAGCTTATAGCGGCGTCTGATCCTGTCGGTTGGAGGTTAAATCCAAAGCTACTTGGAGTTTCTTGATCTAACCCCGACCGCTCCACGAATCCTTTCCCAGAAGAAGACTTTGGTTGTCTAGATACAGTTGGTGGGGGCATTTGGGCACCTGAATCAAACCTCATCAAGGTTTCCCAATCCGACTCCGCTGGTTGGTGACCACCATTCGTGGAGTCTGGAAGATTCGACATCCAATCATGGGTGTTGTTAGGGCTGGTTTGACCCAGGTCAAATCCAGGTTGTTCTAGAGACCCTTCTGTACTGGCATTTACGCTAGGATCTTTCACGATACTGTCTACAGCTTGCGAATCACTAGTTGGGGTGCCGGGGCCGCTGTCATTGGGCACCTCAATTCCATTTGAACGCAGAAGTGACTCCAACAGTTTTATTCTTTCAGATAATGCTTGATTAGTTTTCTTTAATGAAAGTCTGTTCCTTCGCATCAGCCAGGGCTTTGTCAAGGCAATACAAATATTCAGATGATAATACTCACTTGCGGCGGTCTTCACCCAGTTTGTAGGTACATTCCTGGCCATACAGAACGCAGTTGGAACATGCTGGCTACATCACAGTGCACTGTTAGCCATATTTCGTGCGTAATAGATAGAAAGACTGCGGCAGTGGGGTGAGGTTACAGCGGATCCGTCACACTTGACCTTGCGTTTCCGGCAGCAGTTACAAGCGGTAGTGATATGTTTCTTTACCGGACCAGCTACTGGAGCGTCAGGCATGATGCGAGTTATAAGTTCTACACAGCTGGTAGTGAGTGGTAGGGGAAGACACAGAAATTGTAAATAAAAAGCCCGAACCTAGCCTAATACAATTGCTAGCATGTGCGTCCCCGCACCTTGGAAACCCGACAACGGGGTACTGTGGGTGGACCATGAGTCTAGAGTTTGGGCTCCCGGCTAAGGCTTCCATTATGGCCCGTGCAGTGTATCTTTATGTGAAAAGTGCACGTCATCAATACTATTTTGGCTTTTATGTTACAAATCATCTAGTAAGATTACATGACTAACCTCATTCAGATCTGCCATAGTCTTTTTCTCAAATCTACTTGGATATATCTATATGAAAAATATTTAATGCAATGAGTGAAATTAAGAAGATCGAATTCTGCAGCCATGGTTCATCTTAAGGAGACTACAGTCACCTGACAAAAGTATCCGCCCCCGACCGTGATTTTTCGTGATTTCTAAACCCGCGATTTACAACCCCCAATTCCAATATCCTAATATAATTATACCATGCACTTCCTTAGGCCTAATAAGCTCAAAACGGCAAATTGGGATCGAACTAAGCTCTTATAAAAGAGGTGCAATCGTTGGCGCAAAGTCTTTAGGTTATTCTGCAGATATAATTGCAAACCGATTTCGCATTCCCAAATCTACAGTTTGCAACATTATATGCCTTAACCAACTATAAGCTAATAGAGCTTCTCTAGCACGATCCGGCCGGCCAAAAGCATACTCTGAGCGAGATAAACAAATCCTAGTATAATATATGCAATTATATTTAGAAGAAATATATAAAAAGGTCAAATTGGCAATTGGTCTTGATTTTTCCGACTGTACTATAAAGCACATTCTAGCTAAATACTATATTACCAATTAGAGAGCAAAACAGCGACCGGCGCTTATAGAGGCTTATATACAAAAAAGGCTTGCATAATGCAAAGCTAAAAAACATTATACTATAGAAAACTGGAGAAATATCATATAGAGTAACAAATATTCTGCAGAGCGTGGTAAAGGAAACTCAGCACAATAAGTATTTTGCATCCCAAAGCAAAAATAAAATCGTAATATAATTCAAACCTATATCAAATCTAAGAATATATCAGTAATAGTCTGGGAGTGTTTTTGGGATATAGACAAAAAGATTGAAAGGTCAGAATTATACTTATTAGACTGCAACTTTAAGTCTAAAAAGTATAAATATAGCTTGCGATTATATATAGAAGTACTAGATAACTAAATACCAGTTTGCTAGCAATCAGGCCTAGTATTTATACAAGATAATATCTCTATTTATATTTTGCGATTAGTATATTGTTGATTTGCAGATTATGCAATATCAGTAATAAACTGGTCAGCTATATCATCAGATTTAAACTTAATTGAGCATATTTGATGGCATTTAAAAAATTGAATATATCAATACTATTCAGAACTATTACAAATAGAGAAATCAAAGACCGACTTACAAATATTAGAAAGAGCTTTACAAAAAGCTTAGAATTAACTTCCAGACACTTTATTTCAGGCTTTAATAGAGAGTATGCCTAGAAAGATCGCAGTGTATATTTAGACTGATGGTTGGCATACAAAATACTAGAATTAGAGGAATAAAGTAGAGATTTAGATATAAGTTATATAATTAAGTATATAAAATTGATATATATTTAGATTAGTAGTTATATAAGAAACGTCTAATATAAAGGTTGGAATTGGGGGTTGTAGTTACAGGGGGCGGATACTTTTGGCCTAGTACTGTAGGTATATTAGCAGTCTTCCAAGTCTAGTGAAAATACACGCTTCTACACAATTGGAACGATTGATTTCAAGAGGCATTTATAATATTATTAGTCAATCGGAGAAAATTGAAGCTTGTTTGTCCATTCCTATCAGGCTGCGAGACTTTCTTTCCAATGCTGCGCACAATACACAACTTGCATTCACGATTTAGTAGACGCTAATTTTAAAATCTAAAATCCCAAACATTCAAAAGTCAAACTACAGGACAACGTTTCTATGATGGCATGAAACAGACATGATCTTTGAATATAATTACACTATCCTAGTATCATGAGTTGCTTCTAACTGCAAGGTTTAGACCGTACAATAGCCCTGCGCCAATCACATATTTCGAGAAAATCAATGAACCAGCATCCCGTAACATGGTTTTTGCGAACCAATGCTTGTCGCCATCTCGTAAGTCATAATCGGCGAAGCGGGGGAAGTAAGTCTTGCGCCAAAATGTTGATGCATATCCAGGCCAAGAAGCTGAGTTGTGTCCAGCGGAATTGATGTACCAGTTGGAACACCCTGCCGCAAAGACTGAGCCCTTTAGATCACCCTGTATGCTCGTTGTGAAGTTCTCTTCTGCGTTCTCTTTGATCTCGATGACCGCAGCACGGTTTGCCATAAGGGTCTTGAATAAGGTCTTGGTAACATATTCAACTTGGACTTCGCATGTGAAAAGTGCTGAATTATGTGCTGGGAAAGTGTTTGGCCCAAAACTGTATTTGTCAGTAAGTAGAAAGCTAGGAATGGGTGTCTCAGCTTACAGAATTGCAAAGTTCGGGAAGTTGTGGACATACGATCCAAGATATGCTTGAGCACCTAAGATTTATTAGAAGATGCAAAAGAAGTGCTGATTAGCATCCCTGGGTAGGTAAGATATGCAGAGATTGTTTAGCTTACCTAGTCCAGATTCCCATTGATCTGAAAGCGCAACGCCAGTTTTACCAACAATCTTCATTGGGGACAGAAAATTTTGTACAGCAAATCCCGTTGCAAGTACAATTATATCGAATTCCTCCCTAACGCCAGTTTCACTCACGATTCCTGTCTCGTCAAAATTTCGAATACCTTCTGCAACCAAACTGAGATTTTCGGAGTGTAACGACTCAAGATAGTTCGGATCAAATATCCTCCGCTTGCAACCGAGTGGGAAGTCTGGAACGATCATTTTGTGATACTTCTCAGGTGTGATTGAGTATATATACTGCTTCGCACTTGCTTCTGCAGCGAGTCTCTTTTTCTCTGATTTTTCGCCTGGCAGATAGGTCGCTACCAGGTTGTCGTTGGCTTGGAAAAGTGCAAGTCGATGGTATCGTTGCCAGAACGGTATATACTTAAAGCAAGCTTTTTCAAAACTGCTGAAGCGATGATTTGGTCGCTCATGGTACCACTGAGGACTCCTGGCAAACCTAAAACAATAAGTACATTCCACTATTCGAACCATGCCAGGAGATTGGCCGTTTGGTGCGACTTACTGCTTGACATATGCAACTTTATTGACCACATTTGGCACAACCTGAGCTGCGCTACATCCATTTCCAATCACTGCCATTCGCTTTCCTGTATAGTCATATGTGTGGTCCCAGCGAGCTGTATGAAACATTTTTCCTTTGAATTTCTCCATACCAGCGAATTTGACATCGCGAGGCTCCGAAATACCACCAACAGCAGAAACAAAAACACTAGCTTGTTTCGTAAACTTGGTATTATTTGACAAGTTGAGAAATTGGACCTCCCATTTGCTAATCTTTGAGATCCATGTAGCACCAAGACATGCTACATTAAAGTGCATGTGCGGTCGCAGCTTGAATTTATCAACAGTCGCCTCCATGTCTACCTTAATTAACTATATTCTTGAGTTAACTTTAGGATGGCTTACATTCTAAGATCTCTTGCTGGTCGCAAAGTTCTTGGGACCATTCTGGGTTCAAGTTGAAGCTGAATGAATACAAATGAGTAGGTACATCGCAACCACTAGTACCACTATCAGACCTTGATCTTAAATTGGGAAAGAATTACCAATTACCAGCCTGGATAGGTGTTCGTTCGCCAGGTACCTCCAGGTCCATCTAGTTTCTCATACATCTTCAAATGCGTTAGCAGCTTTCCCAGCGAACTCTGCTAAAAGTCTGATTTACCGTGAAGTTATTGAACCCAAGCTTGTGTTTCAGCGAATGGGCCATCGCAATTCCCGACGGGCCTGCTCCAATGATTATGGCATCTGAGTTAGCTCCTTCAAAAGACATGTTGTGTTTGATGATGAGAGAACAAGCTGTATGGTATGTGTTAATTATAACTTTCACAAACTTCAAGAAGGGGCCTTTTTTTAATCAACAGTCATTTAAGTCTAAATGCATACCTCGGCGCCCAGATGAGCCTCCGAGTAGCTTTCATGGCCAACGGTGGGCTGTGATCCATGGAGAATAGGTCGCGTTCACTCGGGATTCTATCTCGGAATTACAGTCCCGAGGAAGTCAAAAACCTATACACGCTAACGTCCTCGCGTGGCAAGCGAGAAGGCGATTCTGGGGTCAATAACATCGCGGGGAATGGGAAAATGGGGTCAGGGGAACGAGTTACCATTGTTTCTAGTACTGAAATCCAGTTTGAGAAGAGCTGATTTACAGTCTAGGCGAACCAGGATAAGGTCGGTAACCAGTGTGGAGAAGCTCAGCAACAGAATCAACAGCCTATATGTAATGCAACAATTCCCCTTCTGGTCCCAGTACCTATCAATCAGATTCAATCAGTTCCTCTAGGGAGATTTGAATATTATCTTACGATCTCGACACCATTACAGCGATTACCTTCTGCAGTCATGGGTCTCTTTGACTTTCAGGGCAGAACGCTCTACCGGATTATGAGCATAAGTTGCGCATTAGTATGTACAACTAATTCACTTCTTTGAAAATAATAACTAACCACTTTCCCAGTCCTTCTGTTTGTACGGCTACGATGCTGGTGTCTTAGGAGGGGTCCAGAATACAAAACCCTTTTTACAAGCTTTGGGAGTATGTTACCGTCAGCCTCTACCTCTTCGAGAATAATCGAGCTAATAACAGACAAGAATCCTACAGGAGCCTATGTGATTCCTATGGTAGCATCCTCATATGTTCTGGCCGCCACTGTGTGTTCTTTTGGTGTCATGTTCTTTGGAATGGGATTAGGAAGACGAATGTGCATTTTATTGGGCAATTTCTGTGTGATCATTGGCACAATCCTTCAAGCATCTGCCACAGGTGTTCCGCATATAATTGTTGGTCGAATTATTTGTGTAAGAACATTGCATCAACGCGAAGTGAGAAAAAGCTAACTCAATACAGGGTTTCGGCATTGGTGTATGATCATAATATCTTCTTCAATGGTTACTTGACACTAACCCGATGTGATAGTTCATTTCTAGTACGGTACCTACATACATGGTAAGTCACGTTAGCTCTAAAAGTTCACCGCGAATCACTTTGTTGGGAACATCCAAAACCCAATGTTACTGTTGCTAACGAAATGCTAGGCTGAGATGAGCATCGAAAGCAAGGAGAGAGGGCCAGAGGTTGCAGTCCAATGCTCGTGGCTAATTTTTGGGATTGCGATTGCATATTGGTAAGTTGTGAGCATTGTCTCCAAACCTTGAATTTCGCTAACAGGACTCTGTAGGATTGACTTTGCCTTTACTCGTCTTCCTGGACAGGTTTCCTGGGTGAGTGTTCCGATAAGCTGTTCTCTGTGTGGTTACTTACAGTTCATTAGAGGTTTCCAATTGCATTTCAATCTGTATTTGCCATTATCTCTTTCCTAGGAATGTGGGTTATGCCAGATACGCCGCGTTGGTACTATGCACGAGGAAGATTAGCAGAAGGCGACTCTGTTCTCTCGCGCCTGCATTCCCTTCCTCTAGAGGACCCAAAGGTTCAGCATCAAAGATCAGAAATTCTAGACAGCATTGCTCTGGAAGAGCATGAGGAAAACAAACTGTCTTTAAAATCATTAGTATGGGACAACACTGAGTTACGTGTTGGAAGACGAATCCGAATCTCTTTTATGATTCTTTCCATTCAACAAATGATGGGTGAGTTATCATTACTTGCTCTACAAAAATCTAAATAAAGCACCACCTTAATGTGGCAAACTTTGTGATACAATCTGGCAGCACATGGAACTGAGGATAAACTAACAGCTTTGTAGGAATCAATATGTTGGTTTACTACAGCACCCGTATCTTTGCTAACATTGGATACTCAGAATTTCTCTCTCAGCTACTAGCTGCAGTAATGAACACTGGGTTTGCAATCGGAACGTTACCCCTAATTTGGACTATCGAAAAGTTTGGTCGTCGTCCCATAATGTTGTGGACTGCCGGAGTCTGTGCGGCATCAATGTTACTCTTCATCATCATGATTGCCCTACCCCATCCAACACTTGCTACACAATGGACCGCAGTGGGAGCGGTTATTGTCTACAACTTCTCATTTGGGTACGGCTGGGTCGGATGTCCTTGGCTATATGGCCCGGAGGTATGTTTACCGATCCCCTTGTAAATCATCTTTTTAACCAAAATGTAGATTGCACCTCTAAAGTATCGACATGTCGGTGGTGCTGCCGGATCGACCGGAGAGTGGCTCTTCTCCTTTATAACAGTATTCGCTGGAGGAATTGCTATTGAGACAGTCGGTTGGAAGATCTGGATTTGGCAATTGGTTGCCTGTATCTCTATCATCTTCTTCGTCTACTACATGTGCCCAGAGGTAAGTTATTTTCTATCAATTCTTTAACAGAAGTACTTGCTAACGACCCTACAGACCAGTGGTAAATCTCTTGAAGAAATTGATCTACTCTTTGCCAAGCCATCAACTCGGGATTTGTACTCCACAGCAGAGCATGGAACTTCCCCATCAAAAAACTCCGATGTCGTATCTATGCAGGAAAAGGTGCCAGAATCATTCACTAAATAAAGGAAATAAGTAATGCTTAGGGGAGTCAGGCGGTCAAGAGGCATTTGGGGCGATTTCTTGGTATACTCTTGATAATTTTTGGTTCTAGATAATGTTTAGCTATTTAGGGTTCTAGAAGGGTATGAGTTGCAACATTGATGTTATTACCCCTAATGTGCTAGTATTAGATTTAGTGAAGCAATTACAAATATATTACTTTCAAGCAATAAATATTACATGTCTCACATTAGTATCATAGATGATACACGGTTGAACGAATTTGCGTATATGACGAGAAACTTTGGCAAGTATCACCAGATATTACTTACTACACTGTATTTACTTACAGCCACCAAAACCACTGTTTCGAGCAGCTAGGTATAAGTACTAGAGTTCTATTTGAGATATGTCTCTCTTTTGGATGAACCTTACTCTTACAGAACTCCTTCAATATATATTCAGGTAAGAAGTCAAAGATCCAGAATAAAATTCTGACTTTACTAATCAGTTGTTGTGGTAATTCAAACCCACCTCTAATTTGTGGTATTCTTACCGTAGCAACTTTGGTATCATTCCAGATTCACCTAGTCCTGATTACCAAAGTTTCAGCCGTAGGTAATAGATTCGTTGTTTTCCAGTAACAGTTGATAGAATAATCTAAGTTATGCCGCTTGGGATAATAAAAATTTATCTAAAGCAACTCTCTCATGGAATTCGCCTAAGTTGCTTTGAGTCATGTTTTACCATAATGCATGAGCCCAGAACCATTCTATACCAATGACGAGACAGGCTTTTAATGCGAAGAATTTAGGCTTTGACGAAAGTGCAGTTGATCAACAAACACCTAGCCTGAATATCGTATTCAGGGCTAGTATTGGCAACAGAGATGATCAGATGACCAACAGAATGGCAAAAATGCGCTACAACACAAGTAGCACACACAATATTGTCTAATTTGATCATATGCTATTGTTCGCAGATTCTAAGCTTTCCGGCACAGTCTTACGAATATTACTGATGAGATGACCACAAAGCTAGAAAAAAAGGTAATTCCGTTGTTGAACGGTTTCCTCGCAAAAAGAATTCCGGCGGGAATTTTACTTGAGGATTAGTAAATGACTACTCAATAAGCGGCTCTATGATATTGTGTGGAAATCGATTTCCCATTCCGTACCCCACTACCCCGGAGTTGACCTCCTTAGTTTCAATAATTGCTCTATTAAAACAATCCTCAATTGTACTTAACGAAACCACCCTTTCGCCAGCTACACCACATTACTATCAGCTCAATTAAAGGCATCATGACAGCCTCATATCCTCCAAAGTCCTGCCTAGGAGTTCAAGGCTATGCCCTTGTAACTGGTGGTGGTTCAGGAATTGGGCGAGCAACTAGTTTACTTTTGGCTCGAGAGTATTGTGCAGGTATTGCATTAGCAGATATCAACCAGGGAGGAATCGACAAAGTCAAGGCCGAACTAGAGTCCGTTGCAACAAATCCCGATTTCAAATGCATCACTATAGTAGTGAACGTTGCGGATGAGGATTCAGTCCGGAATATGGTTTCCAAAGCAGTCGAAGCATTTGGGCGAATAGATTACGCTGCCAACATTGCAGGAATTGGCGCTGTGAAAGGGCCAATTGCAGAGTCAAAGATGGAAGATTGGAACAAAATGATTGCGGTTAATCTGACAGGCGTCTTTATATGTGCCAAGGAATGCATTATGCAAATGATGAAACAAGAACCAAGGAAAAGCGATAAGTATGGCTCCACACTTCCTTACATAAAGAATTGGGAGGAACAAGCTGACTTTTCTATAGTACATATGCTCCATTACAGCGTGGATCTATTGTTAATATTGCTTCCCTGGCAGGTGTTGCAGGTCTACATCATTCAGGGGCGTACACTGCCGCAAAACATGGTGTGGTAGGTGTGACTCGAACGTCTGCATTAGATCATCCCGAAGTAAAAAGCAATGCAATTGTTCCTGGTTACATTGAGACACCTCTGACATCAGTTCCTGGCGCGATGCGAGAGAATGCATTGAAGAAGGTTAACGATTGGACACCAATGAAGCGATTTGGAAGACCTGAAGAAGTTGCCGAAAGTGTAGTCTGGCTGCTTGGTGACCGCAGTAATTTTGCTCACGGAAGTCTTCTTACCTTAGATGGGGGATATATGGCACAGTGAGAAAGTTAAATAAATATAAACTATTATCTGACATCAATCATCTGTATTTGAAGTTCGTGTAGTGACAAATTCTTTCGAAATAATGTCAAGTCAACTCTACAAGACTTATTAAGGATGTGGGAATGGATCATGGTGAAAATTTAGTTTTGAAGAAGCGCGAGAAGTATTTCGTCTCTTATCTCCGTGTAGGTGTAGCCGTAGGATATGTCAAGTGTGCCGATGATACACAGTTGAATAAAGTTTCACACTTCTCAAAAACAAACTAGCGATAAACTTCCGGAATTGGAATACCACCTTTTACAGTTTACTTTATCTCTAAATAGATTTACAATAGAAACCTTTTTGCTAGTAGATAAAGTGCTATCTAAAGATCCGGTATAAGGAGGTAGCGAGGTCTCTCTAAAAGCAAGACAGAGTGGCGTAAGTATTGAACAACTCGCTAGCGATAAACCTTTTGGTAAATGAGCCTTGAATTTGCCCAATTCTCCTAGTAAAAAAGCATTACTTAAATTTCGACTTCATTCACTATAAAAACTAGCTCAACGCCTATTGCATACGCCAATTGATTACACTACATAGACACAATTCGCATTGAGATATTATTTGCAATCTGTCGTGACCATATTTGTGTTTAGTGTGAGGAAGACTGTTCAAAGTCCACAAATTTTTAAATCTTTATTATTCATATTAAGTGATATCATATCACTTAACTACAACTGCATCCATCCTTCCTGTCTGGCATTTCGACCATCTAAATACTTCAGATATTTTGTCACCTTCTTTTCAATACCCTGCGCATCTAGGCCAAACCTCTGGTAGTTACTTTCGTTAGATGCCGAATAGCCAAATCCTGTCATTCCAATACTTGCTGTAACATATCTTGCCCAGACAGTGGCTACATATTCCTCCACGCTGATAATAGGCTTACCATCAATCGGGAAAACACTTCGGCGGTATTCGATGTCTTGACGATCGAACAACCCAAGAGAGGGTGCACTAACCAAACGGCATATGACTCCCTGCTTCTCGAGTGACTTGGATGCTGCAACAGCATGATGGAGATTTGATCCACAGCTTACAAGTGTCAACATTGCTTCCGCATTTTCTTTAATCACGTAGGCTCCTCGATGAACTCCAGACCGACTGGTGTTTGGTACTTCACCCACAGGATCTCGTGCTACTGAAATCATAGATGGATTGTGTACCGCACCTAAGGCATGGCTCCAAGCTCCAATGAGTTCCTCCGCATCGCAGGGCCTAATATGGTCAATATTAGGCATGGCTCGGTAAAGGGAGTCTAGCTCCACCGGTTGATGCGTGGGACCATTTTGTCCCTCGGCTAGAATTAGTTAGTGAAATTGATGGCAAATAATTCCGGAAAGCCTACCAAAAGAATCGTGAGTGGCTATATGAATGACCTGGAGATCGCTCAAAGCTCCCATTCGCACGCCTGGTGCCGCCTATTCATATATTAGCAATGATGCTTTTGATGGAATAAGTTCAAACAATGAACTTACGTAGATATAAAACATGAAGAACGTGGCAGTTATTGGTAAGAAAGTACCGGGGGCATAAGCAGCCATTCCATTAGCAATAGATGCCATGGCATGCTCTCGAATACCATTCCTGATATAGCGACCTTTATACCCAGATGGCGGCCCAAATACATCATTCTCTGAATAAACGATTTTATTCGAGTTCACGAGATCTGCTCCTCCGCCACACAGTGACGGACATATCTTCCACAATTGCTCCAAAAGAACGCCATTTGTTTCTCGTGTAGCCATTCCGGCAAACTTGCTACTGTCAAAGCTATCCAAGAGTTTTTCAAACTCACCAGAGGCACCCTTTTGACGAGATGCAAAACTGCTTGCTAAATTTGGATATTTCTTGGCATAGGCTTTATTTAGATCTTCCCACTCCTTTTGAGCCTCTTTCCCTTTTACTCGAGATGCTCGCATATATTCTAATGGCTGCTTGGGGATCTCATGCCTTGATGAGGTAGATAAACCGGCAAGTTTCTTAGATACAGCAATGCTGTCTTCGTCGAAAATGCCGTGATGTGCTTTTGCCGTTCCTGCTGAAGCCATATCTACTCCAATGACAGTACGTATGTTAATAAACACCGGCTTGCTTTTTGAATTTTTCGAGAGGTTTAAGGCAGATACAATCGCTGAGACATCGTATCTTCCATCTGCCACGGTAATTACATCCCACCCGCAAGCTCTCATCTTGGCATCAACATCTTCGCTATTGATCCAATCCAGAGGCCCATCACAGGTAACCTGGTTGTTATCGTACAGCACAACGAGATTTTCTAAGCCAAGGTGTCCCGCCAGTGCGATTGCTGAGGAATTTAGCTACATATCTATGAATTCGGAAGAGAACTAACCTTCTAAAGCAACACCCTCCATAAGGCATCCATCACCCGTCATGCAGTAAATTCGAGATCTGACGACGTCGTATTCGGGTTTGTTGAAATTCGCAGCGAGGTTTTTGGAGGCTATGGCAAGTCCGACGGCGTTTGCTATTCCCTGGCCTAGTGGTCCCGTGGTTACTTCTACACCAGGTACCTCAATCTCGGGATGAGCGTGGGAGATAGTCTTATAACCATTTGTCTTTGCAGTGCCATAGCCTTTCAGTTCGTCCATAGTCCAGGCGTCATATCCCACTAGGTGATTCATTGCGTAGAGAAACATGCTAGCATGGCCTGTTGATTTATTAGTTTTAAGAGCTTAATAACGCGGTTGCTCAAGATTGCGTACCATTGGAAAGAACGAATCTATCTCGATCAAACCAATTTGGATCGCAAGGGTTATATCTCATCACATGTTTCCATAGGGCTACTCCAATTGCCGCCATACCAATAGCAGATCCGCCATGTCCACCACCAGAATTTTGCATTGTCATATCGAGGACCAGGTTTCTGACTGCAAGGACTGCAAAATCATCCTCGTTTTGCGGCTTCCATCCCGTCGTTTCCTTTCTGGAATCCCAGGAAGTGTTACTGGCGGCTTGGTTGACAGAGTCTCCCTGAACGCCGTTTGTGCCATTTTCGGTATTGTTGTCTTGCACGACAATGCGTCCGGTTTCTATGAGTCCAGGTGCCATTCTGATAGTTGGATTATTATTTCTCAAAGTGCTCTCATGTTGTACATATTGCCATGGGACTTCCTTATCATCTAATCATCCCCTGACGTACGGAGGCTGAATCCCGAAAATAATTCCATGGGAGCAACCTTGCAACATCTCAATTGCGGGGGACACGTGGATCCGAGTTCCCGCCGCTAATGTAGCAGTACTTTTGGCTAGGAATTGCTTATCCTTGACATGTATCAGAGTGTTCAAATGCCTGGAACTGTGAACGAAAAGTCACGTGCCAATAATTATTGGTCCTCTCACACTCAAACGGATTTACATCTACTTGGTAGCTTTCATTTTTTTGATTTATGGATATTGTCTTGACATATTATAGGAGTGCTTTACATGGTCTAATTATCTAAGTCAACTCAGAAACAAGTTAACAAATCTGGCTCGGTAGCATGACGTTATGAATGTTATGAACCTGAAGTTTGAGACAAATTTTGGGGTATTTGGAGAGCTAGGGTACCACTGATCTAACCAAAACAAGACCTTTGAATTACTTCAGGTAGTTCTGCAAAGTTTCCAAGCTACAATACAATTTGATTACATCAGAAGCATCAAAAAGGCCTCATGAAGTGTCAAATTCAAGAACTTAGTGAATTGCAAGGGCATTAGCCAAACTTGCAACGCCACCTATATTTGTTAGTCTATGACAAAAGACTCTATGAGGGCAGATCGATATAAAGAAGTATATCAGAAAAGAATTGAATTACCTGGAATGTTCATAGGGGCACTGACGAACATGAATGACCAGCGCTTCTTTGCCTGACATTGTTTTGCCAATGCCTAGTAGCCATAGTTAGCTCTCGCGATGATAATTGAATAGGCTTCTTACCTCCAAATCAAACATTTCTCCTATTAAGACACCCCAAAGTGCTAACAAATACTCGTGCTGCATTATCGAAATTAGATCTGGTTTCTACTCTTAGCTATGAGACAACCTTACCAATTTCCACTCCTTCCCTGGCCAAACTTCAAATGCCGGCGCATCACCGGCGACAGCAGCAAAGTAGCTAAATCAGTTGAGCAGCTAGATCTAGATCAAGTGGAATAGTTTGACACTACTTACGAATCGTGAAGCCATATCTTCATCTCTTCCGACTGTTCGACTCCAGCAAGTGTTGGGCTCTCGACCCCAGCCTCAAGCAATCTCTTAGGGTCAGATTTCTCGAGCTCGTGATATCGGGCCGTATAGCCACTTCTAACAAGGAGGATATCTCCAACCTGAAATTCTACACCTTGATACTTCGCAACCAACTTCAATTCTTCCACACTAATCGCGTGAGAGGTTAGGGGGTCATATGATTTGCCTTCCGCCTTTGCCCATGCATAATAATCGAGCAGAACCCCCCGACCAACTATTCCATGATTTGATATTGCATGCATTCCGCATTTAGTACCTGTGTTGATCAGAAAGTGCTTTATGGGAAGTAGTACTGAGAGTAGGAACCTGCGAGGACTTCCGAGGCATCTAAGTTGTTATATAGCTTTTTGGCACCCAGATGCCCATAATGCCTAAAGCCATCCCTAGACCAATTATTCCGAGGTTAGTTCGCGTTTACGGTGATTATAACCGCTTCGACTTTTCAAAAATAAGTACTTCTCAGACATGTCTAAACGATTCTCTCTAGACGTGCTTCAGGAGTACTGATTCCCTTGACTTACCCAACTAGATAGGATAGGATTGAGATTGCTGGACATACCACTGGCTTCCTGATTGAATGTTCATGTCCAACCAATCATCAAAAACATATTCACTTGCTGGGACGTGCGCAATGGTGTGCTTGCATGGTTGTCTACCAAAAGCCGGCTGCGCAGGAAGTTTAATACTCCAGCTATTTCGGTGTCAAACTTGAATCAATTTCTTTTGTGGTTTTGGAACTAACTTTAGTGATACAACATCCCCATCTTTTACTTCGTTTTCTTTCACAGACTTCACTCTCTCAGGAGTGAGGAGATTAATCCGGCCCAGCTTTTCTGACATTAATGCAAAGTCCGAGCAAGAAGATAATTATTTCAAACCTCATCATCTGCTCCCCAAATCCAAGAAGTCTCGGGTGGCACGTTCTTCCCCTCATTCGCCTTTTTCAATTCTGACAACGTTGGGAGCCCTTGAGGAAAAAGAGCCTTCGCATTCTCCATGATGCTGATTAATTTCAATTGACAAATAGATCTTCAATTATCTGCGTTGATTAACAATGTGTATTGACTTCTGTGGGAGGCATAGATTTCCAATAGGTTGACGTGATTTTGGTGTAAACATACATGTGCGTATTGTAAATTCTCGGGATTCTTGTTCCGGGAGAACTTTCTTGGCGTAGAAAGGAACACCGAAACTGGCTGGACGCTTTCTGATCACCAGACTCATAGTCTAATTGTGTCAGCCAATTAATTTTGCCTGGAGAAGCTAGAAACTGGACGTCTTAAAGTTCGGTTACGCATCAAGGCATGATATGTCACATGAGTTCATTCATTTGCAAGAGAAATTTTGGATTGGAGGTGATTCTTTACGTTAATCAGTTTACAGGCCTACTCTTCCAATTAAACAGTTTCCAGGTTATTCAGTTCTATACAAATTTCAGCGTCAGTAGTGAAGATGCCTTTAAGCTATTTGATAGATTGGTCTTCCTGTATGTCTAACTAAAGATAGGTCAAATTTCCCTATTCTTGCGTAATCTCAGGGATTCAAGAGAGCAAAACTCGAGGGAATTCATGATATTGTATCAATTAAATCCTATCAAAAGTCCGTGTTGCCAATGGTAATAGCCTTAATAACTTGATACTCATCCATCCCATACTTGCTTCCTTCTCTGCCGTACCCACTCTCCTTAATTCCTCCAAAGGGTGTCTCTGAGGCACTTATTTTCCCCGTATTTACCCCAATCATTCCGCAATTTAAGCTTTTGCTTACTCTCATCACCCTCCCAATATCCTTACTGAAGAAGTAACCTGCTAGCCCAAACTCTGTATCATTTGCAAGTTCAATAGCATCTTCTTCAGTTTCGAACTCAAATATAGGAGCAAGAGGTCCAAAGGTCTCATCCTTAGCCACCATCATTTCAGTGGTGACACCAGAAATAACAGTTGGTTCATAAAAGAAACCATCCCTGTCCGGTGCTTTCCCACCAGTTTCAACCTTGGCACCCTTGGAGACAGCATCTTTGACATGTTCGGTAATCTTTGCTACAGCTGCTTTATTGACAAGTGGACCTTGAGTGGTGTCCTTATCGAAACCGCTGCCCATTTTCAAGGCATTAACTTTCACAACAAGTGCAGCTGTGAATTTAGGCGCAATCCCCTTCTGTACAAGAATTCGATTTGCACTTGAAAAAACGTTAGTTTACCGTGGCATGGAGAAGGAAATAAACTCACCAAACGCAAGTTTGACCAGTGCATCTGAATTTACAAATCATAGCTCCCTCAACTGCAAGATCTACATCGGCATCCTCAAATACAATGAAAGGGGCATTTCCTCCCAGCTCCAAGCTTAGTTTCTTCAAGGTTCCTGCAGCAAGCTTTGCGAGCATTTTTCCAACTCCTGTAGATCCAGTGAAACTGATTTTATTGACAAGGGAATTTGTCGCTAGCTCAGTTGCGGCGTCTCGGTCTTTCGTTGTGCAGACCTGAATACAATTTGCAGGAAGCCCAGCTTCGAGGGCAAGTTTTGTAAGCGCCAAACAGGTATGTGGTGTTTCGCTGGGTGGTTTGATGACAACTGAACAGCCAGCTGCTAATGCGGGTGCAATTTTTCTTGTGATCATTGCTGCAGGAAAATTCCACCTAATAATAGGTTTAGCAGAGTATCGAGGTAACAATTGCAGGAACTACCGCGCGCAAGATGAAGTCGAAATTAACTTACGGAGTTATAATACCGCAAACTCCAACAGGTTGTTTAATTGTCATTACTGTCGTATTGGGCATAGAGCTGGGTATTGTGTCGCCATACGCACGAGGTGCCTCCTCTGCAAACCAAGAAATAAAGCTTGCTGCGTAGATAACCTCTCCTTCTGCCTCTCTATACGTTTTACCGTTTTCCAAACATAGAATAGTCGCCACTATCTTCAATCAGCACTCAGCTTGAATAAGTAGATACTAAGTGGAAATTCAAACTCACAGTCTGCCTTGTTCTCTATGACCAACTCATACCATTTCCGGAGAAGCGCACCTCTCTGTGCTGCTGTAGTAGTCTTGTAGAACTTCTGTTGAGCAATGGAAGCACTCTGAATTGCCGTCTGGAAGTCTTCCCTATTTATACTGGCAACGGAGCTAAACCTTTGACCAGTAACAGGTTCTTATTACATTAGCCACCCTTTCTCAGATCCTAAGAATAAAATATATACCGTATACATCAAATTTCTGATCCTTGCTCAACCACTTCCCATCGATGAAGGCTTCGCTGATAAATAATTCTGGGCGAGCAAGCTGTCTTAATATCAGATACGGCAGCAGGCGGGAACTTAATGACATCTTACCCTGGCAAGAGCCGAAGATGCGATCTTGTTTGCAGTCTTGCTGCTATTTTCTGTTTCCGAGGACATTTTGTTTTAAATTGGGCCAAGTCACGTCTTCTTCTCACGGTAAGTAAACAGAAGGATCACCGTTACAGCTTTCTTTGTCGGAATTATTATATAGAAATGAGCTTGTATATCGAGTCTCCATCCGCCAAATATATCCACTTAAAGTCCTTTGCTCTAGATTCCGTTACCAATCAAGTATTCAAATTTCCTCTCCCGGAGGATATTCCCATGGGGAGTCTCTTGTCTGTACCGGAGGTCCCCAGATTATTCTAGTAGGGATTTTGGCAGCGTCTAAACGTGCACTCTCGGAATTTGTTTCCCGATTTCGGGTCTTTTTTAGGCTGGCACCCTTACTGCAACCACCCGACATATGGCCCCACTCTTTGGAGGAGTCTTTGGAGGTGCGCACCTCTAATTCAGAAGCTTGAAAGTATTAGAGGCCCAGAACATACAAATTGGAGGTAAAGTACGAGTCTGTGCGTGAGTGGTCGCAAACCTGGTTGTGGATACTTAGTGGGAATTATAGAGTGTCTAGGAGTTGTAATATATGCCAGTCTAGTTATTTGAATATCTTATTTAGATTTCATAGATGAAACTGCCTCGTCTATATCAGTTATAGCTAGAAGCCATGCACAGATGGCCGATGGGACCTCAAAATATCACCAAACTTTCAAATGATTTATGGTAATTGTATTCCTTACCTAACCAACCGCCAGCCATCTTTTATGCTCTGGCATTTGCTTTTTGGACCGCTATCTTAACATCATCTGGGAGTTGAGTCCAAAAATCTGGACCACTTGGCTTCCATCCCAACTTCTTCGCTCGCGCTGAATCCGCCCTACTATTCGACCCCCAAAGATATAATGCCAACCCAGGGTTTGAAGCGAAGATATCTCCGACCTGTTTCGAGTTCCAAGTGACAGGCTTGCTTCCTTCAGGAAGCCATCCTTGCCCCACTGCAAGCTTGTTGATAGCTTCAGCTACATCTTTCCACTTAACTTCGTCCGCTACTGCAAAATAGAAACCCTAGGGTCGTTAGATCTAGCCAAAATGAATCAAAATCAGATAGTTGGTAAACTAACCTCTCGACCCCACTGAGCATTACCACCACCCTCGATCGCTTTTCCTAGCAATAAAAGAAACAAAGATACTACATCATCAATGTGAGTAACAGCTCTTATGTTTTCTCCTTTGCCAAGATGAAAGGCCTCCTTGTCCTTCAACAAAACCTTGATGTATTCGGGAACAAGGAACGTTGCTCGGTTTCCGAGACCAGTATTTTGCCCGTAAATGTCTGGTGGGCAAATAATACAAGTTTTTAGCTTGTCGTCGGAGGCATCCATAATGTTTTGATCAATGACATGATGCCGAGCTGATGCAGGAAGGTCATATATCTCTTCGATGTCATCAATATCGTGCCATATACGAGGATTGTCATTTCCTTCCCATGTCTGTTCTCTCTCGTCTGCTATACATCCCGTGCCCGTAAGATGAATCAGAAAGTTAGGATTCTTATTCTTCGCGCATCCAGATAAGATGGCCTTGGCACATCCCGGATGATCAATATCTCCAGTATCTGTTAAACGCTAGGTCAGTGATTGGCAGCCAGGATCTAAAGAAGGGGTGCTGACGGATAACGATGTCTGCTTTAGATGCAGCCGTTTCAATCACATCATAGCTATCGAAGTCACCAAGAACTATTTTGACATTAGGATAACGACTTTTAAACTCGTCAGATGGAGATCTGACGAGCGCTGTTATTTTCAAATCCGGGTATGTCTGAATTATTTTTTCAAAAACACTGCCACCAATATAACCCGTAGACCCAGTCCTGTACCGTTCTGTTAGCTCGTGGAGCAGGCGAGTTCGCGGGGCGATGGAACCTACATGAACAGACTTTTTGAAGTTGCCATTGTGAAAATTGTTATTGATGTAGTGTAACAATGGCCAGATATATGGTTAAACTTGCGCTTTATCTGAGCTCTTGTTATGCTATGGGAAATCTTCCATTTACGTCATCTTGATTATATTCGCTGACGGAAGCTCAATATTTGAAATCACTGCTTTGTAATTATCTCCCATATTAGGCCCGCTGTTTGGAGCTTTCAGGGCCAGTGCTAGAGTCAGGCTAGGCAAGGTGGCTCTTGGCACAAGGAGAGTTCCTTATTGTCATTAACCGAAGTATTCGTGAGCCGTTATTATGGAGCGGCCAGGGCTTATTGGCCGAAATCTTATATATATGAGATGGAATTATACTATCGTTCATTTGTAGTGATTCTGGTGACCTTGACATAAGCTGCGACGTTCAATTTTCAATATTCACTTGATATTCCTCCTTCCAAAGGTGATGAGATCAGAGAAAATGTAGCTCACAAGACGAAGGCCTTTGAAGAGTGAAGAGGTAATTTCCCAACAATGAGACAAGTTTACAAGTTCTTTTACTCTGTAGAAACGTGATAAAATAATTTTGGCTTACTGAATTGGTACATCCCCTTTTGCAAGAACTCTCCTGATTATTTACTGGAACGGCTTTTTGCCTGAAATATGATTTGAACGCTCGGAGTTCAAGAACTCGAAAGACAATCCATTCCCAGGTAAATGTGTTGGTGCTGTTACTATCTCATATCTCAAGTTTGATAGCTCGAATACTACAGGGAATTGTTTTTATAAGAAGGAAATCTCGACTAGCTAAGGTAGTCTCAGATGATGTTGACGTGCTAACTTTTTGGATAGAGTCAATAGTAATGGAAGCACATTTGTTAGTGAAGACAATACCTAACTATCCCACAGTAAACTATCAGGACGATATTGAGAACAATCGTTCAGATATTGGGGCTGGCTGAGATAAAAAGATAAATGCTAAGACCTAGCACTCTCACACACTATATTCATAATACAATTGAAGAACATGAATATCTCACAAGCTCAGTTCCTTGAATTAATCGGGTTCTCAGCCTCACATGAATCCATTATACAATCAAATGACCAAAATGCTACACACTTGCGCGAATGGCGGCCCTTGGCTCACGAGTATTCCCTGGCCATGCAAGGGGGTTTGCGGGGTGTTACATTCGCTTAGTTGACCACCACGAGATCGCGAGTTCCTGTACCTTCTCCTCACATTTACCGGCTTGGCGGGTCATCTTCAACTGCTGCAAATGGACGCGGGGATATGAGGTACAACCCCTTCCGACAGGGGCAGCTGGTTGTTGGACTATCAGAAGATCCTTCGGTCTTACTCTCGCCTGGGTTACACGGTGAAAGTCACATGTGAGACTAACGCTAGAAATTGTTGCGGTGTTTCGTTTGGGACACCACGAGGGGCGTACCGCGGTTGTGAATGAGCTTATGTATGTGATGTGACGAATAGTGGAAGATGGCAGTCATAAGAACTAAAGTTTGGACATGGTGTTCCTCATTGTCATGCCCGGGAATCTGGGGTACTTAGATGTTGCCCTCCCGAAAGTCGAGTTGAGGTCTTTCGCTCGACACCACCGCGCTTCTCAAGCTCGAACCTAGGCAACTGTCACTGGATTTCACGATGGGGCCTCTAACCTTACGTTCCATCTCTGTCTTTGCGGCCTTCACGCTCTGTGTTGTAGCTGAGCCATTCAACACCTTCGATGGCGACGGTTTCCCAGCATGTCGCAATGTAGCTGCTGTGCACGATGTGACTAGCGTTGACGAAATCGTTTCGATTGTGAAAGATGCTGCTACAAAAGGCACACCAGTGCGTGCTTCAGGTAAAGGACATATGTGGTACGATACTATGTGCCAGGACGACCCAGCGACAGTGATTATCCGTACAGAAAACACCAACCAGATCTCTGATTTTAAACTGGATAACGGAGCCGGAACTGGATCTGTCGTTGTCGAGGCTGGTGTCACGTTCTTTCAGATGGCGGAATACTTGCACGCAAGAAAGGCGAGCATGGGATACACGCTTGTGAACTGGAATATCACTCTTGCTGGCGCCGTGGCTATGGGAGCACACCGGTCGTCAATTCGGGAAGACTCAATGGTTGCTGCTGGCGTTCTATCAATGGACATTGTGAACGGGAATGGCGATATTGTTACGGTGGAAAGAGATGATAGTGACGAGGATTGGCTTGCGGCTTCGACATCGCTAGGGTTGTTGGGAGTTATTGCGAGGCTGAAGTTTAAAATCTATCCGGACACCAAAGTCTTTGCCCAACAAGTAACGTGAGTATATGTTTCGATATCGTTCAAGCGCCACTGACAGATTTACAGCCTTGAAGAAGATGATGTCCTAAATGGTGATATCCTCGGACTTATCGCCCCTTACGCCACAGCAAACTTATGGGTAAGCCCCTCGCGACCTGAAGATACTTCAAACTAATAACAAGCAGTGGTGGCCATACCTGAAGAAATTTCATCACCGTTACTATGATGTTATTCCAGGGACGCTAAGTGCACAGGAAGGATTCCAAAACACATTCTCCGTGAGCGCTACTGAAGGCAATCTCGCACGCACCATCCTCGACAGCGGCAAGTACCTAGCCACCTCGAACATGCTAATGGAAACGATCTTCTTTGGACTCTGGTCCAAGCCTAATTTCCGCGAGAAGACTACCAATAAGGAAATCACCACGTGGCCAGTCTATGGCTGGAACTACGATGTCTTGATCGGTGGCTTGTACCCGGATCAAAGACCTCAGTGGGAATATGGCTTGCATGGCAATACCCTTGAGCTCGCATTTCCGGTTACACAAGCCAATGCTATGCTGAAGCGCGTACGAGAGCTGTTCGATGCAGAGTGGAATACTCGGGGAATCATAATGACGAGCACATACCGCAGTGGAATAAATATCAAATTCGGGAAGCCGTATTTTGACCTACTGGGCCAGGTCACTTTCAACACATCGGACGAGGCAAGTGGGAGAGCAGATTGGAGTAAAGGGGCGATTATGTTTGATTTCCCTACATTCAAGCCAACAGTAGGAGATAAGAAACGGTTTAATGAACAGTTCTGTGAGTTGTGCTTCTGCTAACGATTGGGGTGTCAAAGTTGGATACATTTATACTGATACTGGCAGACCTGAAACTCGCAAAGACACTTATTGATGAGTTTCCATGCCGTCCCCATTGGACTAAGAACACGAGGGAGGTCTTTGTGGATGCCAAAAAGAACATTGATCCTGGAGTAAGATCATCCACTACCTGATACATACCAAAGTTTCCCTGCTTACATTAACTAGCATCTCAAGCGTTTTAAGGCGGTTCGTGAGAAGTTTGATCCCAAAGGCATCTTTAAAAGTATCGTTGGCGAGATAATTGGAGTGTATAACTGAAGAGGATGAAGGCACTTTACTTTCCATCTAGCTTTTCGAAGACAGTACATTTACTGTTGAGGTGGAGAACATCATTCAAGAATATTTTAAAACATAATCTAGCAAAGTTAAACCTTTCTGTTTATTGTATTGTAATTTTCGAGTCATTATCAGTTCAATTATCTAACCAGATATCTCAAACAACGACTCTTTGCTGCTTATGCTATTGATTGTGGACAAGAAGGTAAATCACTTCTATCCGACATTCGTTGTTTCACTAGACAAGTTTGTAAATTGTAAGCTATGTGACTTAAAATGAATCACTTGGAAGTCTGATGTGAATACGACTTTACCCTAATTATCTCCTCTCGTTTAATGGCTGCGCATTAGTCTTGGGAAGCCGATAAACCAATAGCCTCGTTCCCCGCTAACTACGTGAACTTCGTAGCGGGTGAATCTTGGCACGGGTGCGGCCGCATCTTGACCCCGCCAAAAAAAGCATAAGGCTGCCCCATCTGACTCCGTCCAGCCTCTCCTCAATATCGACAAAACCACCAAAAAGTCCAGTCACAAACATCAATTCGACGACAATTGCGAACAAAAAAGAGTAAAGATGGCGGAGGAGCCGCAGGAGCCGCAGGAGATGCAAGAGCCGCAAGAGCTACATGGGCAGCATGAACGGACAGTCCTCAGAACAAAAAACTTACGCCAGATTACCTTCATTTCCGAATCTGAGTTAGAGCTACAGCAAAGACGCGAGGATGAGAAGTTACGGGAGGCAGGCATTGCGCGCGCTTACAAACAACCGGCTGGTACAGAAAGGGTGCTGCCGGAGCCAGAGGAAGAAGAGGAAGAAGGCAACAAGAAGAAGAAGAAGAAACCAAGCACATTGGTTATGCTCATGAAATCTGCGAAACTCAAGGATCCGCAATGGCTTCCAAGCCAGTCGGGCACCTGGGTCGAGCACTTTGAGGCTGCTGGTGTCACCGTTCAAAAAGAGCTGCCAGAGCTACCAATGCCCGAACTCTCCAAATATGGCTCTCAGTTGTTCTCTCCCGCTCTACCTTCACCTCTTCGACTTGCGAGCGCGCAAGACTATAAAACAACGTACGGAGTGCAGCCTCAATGGCCAACTCCTTTAGCATCTCTTCAATCTGCTTATGGTGTTGGTCCAGGGTCGTTAAGCTCTCATCCATCAATACCAGAAACGCCAGCCGAGATAGCTATTTCGTCTGCAACTCAACCTATCGACCCCCAATTGATGACCCAGGCCCTGGCATCTCCATTTACTCAACCGCCTCAAATTCCTAACCTGCAATCCCATGCAATAAATATGGTCGCCTCTGAAAGATATGATCCACAATATTTAGCTACACAAGCATCTTTACCAATTTCAAATTTGGACCCCATCTCATCAATACCTGAACCTGTATGTTTGGACGATGGCCCTACTCTTGACGGATTTGAGCGTTTTATGGCATCACAAAAGAGGAAAGCTTCTGAAGATGGCGGTAATTCTGCTAAGAAACCGAGGATTGGTGAAACTGCTTCGGAAAGTTTGGCGTTGGAGCAAGCCATAGTCCCATCTCCTTGGCGAATCATAACGCCTACTCCACCTGCAAACGCCGTCACAGTACAAAAACGACACCTTGAAAGGATAACGCTTGAAAAGGAAAAAGATGATGAGTTTAATACCAGCCTCCTATCGGCAGCAGCTATGGTGATTCCTGAGGTCTTGGTGCGGTTGGATTGCGCCTACAATGGCTCAACCGGAGTTCTGCTGATTAAGAACGATCGATCCGAAATCACATTTGTTGTTTCGTCCGAGGATCCAGCCCAATCAACTCGCACAGCCATTTCTATTCCTATAGATAGAGTGATAAAGCCTAGCATCTCCGTTCAAGGGTCACGGCCGATGGAGTTTAATATCATGTGTAGGGATGAAGAGAATGAGGAAGTCACATACCGGTTCCATTTTGGATTTTCATCACTTGCTCGCAATGCTGCTAATTTCCTGAGGGCGAAAATTGAAGACTTAAGATGGGCACTTGAGATGGAAAAGCTGAACCAGTCTGGAGCTAGGATTGTAAAGGGCCACACCATGGCTCGTGTCACGGAGGCTGCTCAAATCGACATTGTGAAGCCGTTCAAATGCGAGACATGTGGAAAGCGATTTAAGAACCGAGATGGAATCATTTATCACCAGAAGCGGTCACAAACAGAATGTAACCCTAATTGGACAGGCCCAAAGCGTGAGCCGAAACCCGCGCGCATCCCTAAGAAACCCAAAATTGAGAAATCTACCAAGCCACCGAGGACTCCTGTACCAACAAGAGCTTCCAAGGCCAAGACCCAATCGTCGGCTATCAAAGCAGGAATGGCAATTACACCAGATTCAGAAGCCAGAGGATTGGAAGATATAGATGATGAGTTAGAATCGGATGGTAGTGATGATTCTGTGATCCGGTGGTTTGAGCAAGTTAATAAAGCGAAGGCTGTTGGTCGAGGCACAATTGCACCAAGCTCTTCTCGCTCTACAAGCAGAGCTGCTTCCTTCCCCATTACACCTGATACGGATCGAAGTCACATCAACTCCACTGATGGACTGTCACCGGCGACAGCGTATGAAAGGGCCCAGTCTCAAGGATCAGTAGCTCAGTCAATCAAGGGTAGACGTAGAGGCTCAAATGTAGCTACTGTTCTCAAACCACTCACAGAGGAAGAAGTTCTCTCCGAAATATTTCCACACATATTGCAAGCCCAAACGAATGCTTCTGAGGGTCTTCAGCCAGATAATGTTCTCCTCTCTGAACGTTCACTAGCTATCGGTGATATCGAGAGCAAAGGAAGCCAAGACATTGTTTTGAAGCTCATTGAAAGTAACAGTGGCATATTTCCGGGTGGTAAATCTCTTTGGTATGCATTTGTTCCTGAATTTGCCAGGGTCTATGGCAATGCCGGTGTAATTCCAAGTAGCGAAGTCTGCGAAGCATCCGTCACAGCTCTTGTAGCGGATAACAAGCTTAAGATATATACATGGGAGTTTCAAGACCGAGAGTCTAATGTTACGACCCGGACAATCATTACCCTTACAGAATTCGATACCTCTATGCCTATGTCTGATGACTTACCCGCTTGTTCAGTTTTTGCAACTCTGAAGGCAATCATCGAAATGGTTTACCCACGCTACTATGTCCCATCATCTTCCAATATCAATGATGAACTTCTGAGAAGACTTCGCGATGTTTCCGAATCATCTGTACCTACCTGGAAGACGGGGACATTACAAACACGGTTTAACACTCCCGAAGCATCTGTCGAACACCGTCGCAAAGTCCGTCGCTTGACTCGTTATGGAGCTCAGCTAGCTGGCGAAAACGACGACGAGTATGAAAATTTAGGGAGAAGATCTTTGAGAAAGAGGCCCTTCGTGAACGCTAAGGAGAAGGCTGCTCAAACTGAGCTTGAGAGTCATATGTGGCGACAACCGCCTGCTTTTATGCAAAGTGAGAATGGCGCCTGGGGTGCCGAACCCTTTCGTTTTCCAGTTGCTCCACCAAAGAAAACACGAGCGCGTGTACCAAGAAAAGGAGCCCACCCCAGTACCTGGCAACAGCTCCATCCTAACCTCCAAAACACGGCGACGAGCGCGTGGGATATCCAACAAATCCCAGCCAAGATACCTAGAAGGGCCTACCGGTTTCGTAACCAGCTGCCGGAACCCATCACATACATGCAAGATGATAATGGAGCCTGGTCTTTTAGACCATATGGTCATGGTGTCAAGCCTATTCATCAAAGACCTACTCGGCGTGCCTATGGCAATCCTCACTACGAACAATATTTCAAGCAGATTGAGACTGGATTTCGTCCAATTCTGCCACCCAAGAAACCAGTTGCTAGGCCACTGAGACTGTCTGTTCATGTTACCGGAAAGACATCTCAAATGTCAAAAAGGGGTCTTCCTGCTAGTTCCAAAAAGGATTTGTTGTCCACTGAGAGCTTACCGTCTAAAAAGAGGGGCCGCAAATCAGCCATTGAAAGGGATGGTGAACAGCCTCAAGAGAGGACAGTTAAGCGTCGGAAGACCAGGCGAACCATGGAAATTCCCATGGACCTACAACAAGATGTGAATATAGATACGAGTGACAGTGACTTTTCTGAAGATTCGCATTTCGTGATGACGCCGGTAGGCGACACATTTAGACCTGCTAGGCGGACATTCAATACAACGAAAAAGACACCTCAGAAGCGCAAGCAGAGTAAAGAAAGTATGGAGAGGGAGATGCAAAATTCTCTTGCAATTGCAATGTCAGAAGAGATCTCTTTTGAAACAAATCCCCACTATAATGGAAGCGCAGCTCAAGAAAATAACGGTGTTCTTCCTTCTATTGAGGAAGGATCTGGATCAGGACTTCACCTCCAACCAAGATACCTCACGTCCCTTGAAAGTAGATTCTCTAGCTTCTCCAAGAATTCCGCAGCCGTGCTTAGAGAACTCAACTTATCGCATGTTCCTGTAGGAGCAGTCGCTAAGGCCAACCGTGTTCCTGCTATGACCGAGCGAGAGGAAGCTCGATTCATTACTGCGGTTGTAGTAATTCGTAGCTTGACAGGTGGACTTGATATGGCCATTGATTGGGTTTTGATAGGAACGCTTTTCAAGAAGTACTCTATCGCTTTCCTCGAGCGGCTATGGCTCACCTTCGAAACGACCAATCGAGGTAGGAGAAAGCGGGCTATTGAAAAGTATCAAGAAGATTTTCAGGCAGTCTATGCCACGGCATATGCTAGTGATTTGGTTCCTACTATAAACTATGATAACCTTCTGGGTTATTGCTGGAATGAGGTGATCAACTGGACCATGCAGAAGCTGGGTATTGAGCAGATTGCAAACCAAGATACGTTGGAGCGCAAAAACCCAGAGCACGAGTACCGGAAAGCATATTTCAAGAAACCAGGTGCGATGAAAGGGCGCCTCGACATGGCAGTGTCGGTAGCCTGTGTAGTGCCGCCAAAACGAACTATCCCCGTTCGAGCCGATGATGTTGAGATGAATGATGCCGACGTCGCTAAGTCATGGGCCAGGGCAACCGTCCTTACACCCACCGAGCAATATAATGAGGAAGATGCAGAAGAGAAACTTGAGCCTTACGCCAACATGATTGAGAAGGTTACTGAAAATTTGCACAGAGAGAAGGTTCTAGCTATCAACAAAGGAAAACAAGCCCAATCCGACTACCGCAAGTACAAGCCACATTCGTTCTTCCTCAAGGCATTGTACAAAAAGAATGTTTATGATGAACAAAAGTTCGTTGAAGCAGTTAAGTACAAGACTTTTCTAGACCAGGAATTCCGGAACGGGAAGGAATGCGTGCGGGTCCAGCGCCAAACTACCGAGAACATATGCCTCATATCACTGCAAGCTGAAGGTCGTGTACGGCTCCAGCCGGTTGACCTTAATTTGCTTATTATGGGTATGCCAAAGCCCGCTCTTGTGAACGGCCAGCGTCAACACAGCCGTAAGAAGAATCTGGAGAAGTACAAGTTTCTCATCGATATATATCGCACTGATTCTTACATGTTTTCTGACGAAATATCGGTTGTCGACATTGCAGCAACGGCCGAGCCACCACGAGGGGGCATAAAGGGCGAGCTTCCACTTTGGTATGATATTCATGACAACCTGATTATGGATCTGTGGAAGAAGGTTCTTGTGACCGTGGTCTGGATCGTCCATGTCCGCGCAGGAAGCTCACCCCAGACGCTACATGGCCATTTCGCACCAATCCTTGAGGAGTGGGAATTGCGACGACTGCTAGAGTGGGGCCAGTCGGTGGGATTGTTTAAGAGAGTCATGGAGGGGGTCGATGGGTGGGCTGTCGATGAGTGGTGGTGGATGATTGCGGGTAGCATTTGCGCCGCTTGACCTTGTACAGTGATGAGGCTGGCGATGGCGGAGTGTTTTCTGATTTGATTTAATTTTAAGACAAGCTTTTCATGCATGGAGCATGGCGTTTCGAGAAGGTGCATACGATACAACGGCGCAACATGGATGATATAGGAAGGAGTTTGCTTATTCTGAACTTACACTAGAGGGGCTTTTGTAGAGGAGCATATGTGCTGGGCAGACAACGCTCACTGGAGCAAGGTTATGTGGTTTGTTCCGATGATAGATACCCTGTATACATACTTATACCCGAATGATGATACTACCTACCGATTGTTTGCCATCTGCAGTTTTTTCTTTGTGCGATTACCTCTGTGAAGTGATAAGATTGGTGGTTCAGCAATCACATGGAAGACATTTTAAGACGACAGGTATGTATGTATAATCCATTTCGCTGTATTTATACTTGGTACAAAGAAAAGCAGAGGACAAGAAGTCAATCACTTCTACGAATTGATGGGGAATCGAAAAGAAATAAAAAGACCAAACGCAACTCCAAGGAAAGGCCCCACCAGCCACTTCGTCTTCCGCTCCTAGCCCATGACTGTTCCACGAGCCCATCCTTCCAACCCCAGCTCATCATTACGCCGCCCTTCTTGCGCGCTCTCTCTGCGTGCCCTGCACACTTATCCAATTTTACCAACTCGGGAAATTAACACAAGGAATACATCTATCCTTCTTCCTCTAGGAAGCCCATGATAGCTCTAATTCCGCCAGCTCCAAGTCCACCTTGTGGATAGGCAACAAATGCAGGCTCGTTCCACGAGCCCATCTTCTCGCGGAATTCCGACTTGTTGGTGAGCTTGAATTGCTTGTTGATAGCATCATATGCTCTCTTGAGCATCTTGATCTTTTGCTTTCCCAAGTTACGTCCTCCCTCTAGTGTTGGCATGGCGCCTGTACCGAAAGTGACCTGTTTAGTCTCCGTATCACTGATCGCAATTTGCTTCATGGAAAACAAAATTAGGGACTCGATGGTGCCCGAAGGAGCATTTGGGAATTCGAGAGAGAATTTGATCTGGTAACCGTTTTGTGGTGCTAATTGATGCAAAACACAGATAGCATGGATAGTCCCTGCGGAGTCCGAAGCGTAGTAATATCTACGGTGAGCTTCATCGACCCAGGGTCTGATTTCGGTAAGATGGACTTGTTGACCTTTTCGTCCCTGCTGCCAGTCGAGCACTCTAGCATCGACCTTGGCTTTAAAGTCCTCTGGTATAGGGGAGCTCATCTCAGCGTTCTTGATACCTTCTTTATCTGCATGACGGACTTTGCGTTCGAGGTCTTTGTCCTTGATTGCTTGGTTGTTGCGTGGATCGGCACGCTCTTCTGCAATACAGGCCAGGGTGCGCCACTGGAATTTCTCGCCTAAGAACTCCTCGACTTCCTTATTGATGATCATCCAGATAGGTTTCTTGCCACTGTGGTGCTCTTTCAAGTATGTAAGATAGGCAGAGATGATTTGGTTGTATTGTGACTTTGAGCATAGAGGTGGCCCAACAGAAATGATGAAGTTATTGTAGATAATGTAACCTTGAGCTGCACCAGTGGCATCGTGTCGCCAAACCTGATATCTTTTGTCTAACCAAGAAGTGTTTGCTGCGTCTCCATAGTTGGCGATCAGTTTTTCGAGTGGTTGGAGCTGCAAACGACGATCTACCATGCCAGTTTCCTCGTCTTGCGATTTGAGGTATTCGCTATCCTCCCACGGTGGCCTGGTGGTGCTTGCCTCTGGATGACGGAGTTTGAACACCGCAGGCTTGGCGGGCAAGGATTTTGGATCGCGAGGGAACATGGATGCCAGTCTGATATTGCCCAAATTCAGGAAAAGGAAGGTTAAACGTTCCAATCCGATTCCGCATCCAGCGTGAGGAGGTGCTCCCCATCGGAAACCTTCAAGGTATTCAGGCATAGATTCGGGGTTGATCCCAGCAGATTTGATACGTTTCTCGAGGAAGCGTGAGTCGTGAATACGCTGTCCTCCACTGAGGATCTCTTGGCCTCGCATGAAAATATCGAAGGAGTTGGTGTAGCGGTCGTCATCGGGATCCGGCATTGTGTAGAAAGGTCGTGCTGATGCCGGGAATTTGTCCAGGATATAGTAATCAGTGTGATATTTCTCCTTAACCAATTGTCCTAGACGTCTTTCTGCTGCTGTCGCCAAATCCTCAAGGGGACTAGCTGGGTTTCCGTCATCATCTTTCCATCCATCGTCGATAAGCATCTGGACACCATCCCGGAAAGCAATACGAGGAGTGTCCTCAAGCCACTCAACTTTTTCGTGAGGGTAAAAGTGTGAAATAAGATCAATCTCTTTCTGGAATCGATCGTAAATACCTTGCCACAAATGCTTGAACATTCCATCGATGAGATCCAAAGCCTCGTGGTAATGCTCTTCCAATGCCATCTCAAGATCCAATCCGGTGTATTCCGTGAGATGCCTTGGAGTATTACTATCTTCCGCACGGAAAACCGGTCCAACTTCGTATACTTTCTCGAAATCGGACATGATGGCCATTTGTTTAGCCAGTTGCGGAGACTGCGCCAAGAATCCAGGGCGACCAAAATAGTTGACTTCGAAAACCGAAGCACCGGATTCTGTAGCTCCGCCTTGGAGCTTGGGAGTGTGGATTTCTATGAATCCTTGGTCATCTAAATATGACCTAAAGAGGCCACAGATTCCTGACTGGATTCTGAAGATTGATTGAGCTGGTCCTGTGCGTAGGTCGACAATCCGGTTATTCAATCGAACTCGTTGTGGTAACGACCGAGGCTTGCGGCCATCCAAGCTCGCTATTCACTGATTAGCAGACGTTTCTCATATTTGGCAGGCTACTTACTTGTGCTTGGATCACCATTTTTGATATGTCGTTGCCAATCTCCCGAAGTACGCGGGGTATCCTCAGGCGTATCGGTGGAGTCTTCCGTATCGTCCTCGTCCTCAACATCTTCTTTATCCCTGTTGATATTCTCCGCATCGTAAACCGTAAAGGGAACATTCTCGGTAAGGTTTGAAATTTTATGGATTTCGTAGATATCAAGTTCCTGGTGGTGGATGGTCGCATTTCGTACTGGCTTGGGGGCTTTTCGTACCAAGGCATGGACCGCGACGATCGTTTCGCTGGGATATCGTTCTACGCTCTTCACCATCCGGTCGGAAATGGTACCATTGGGTCCATTGCCTCCTAGCAAGTCAACTGATGCCCAATTGTGTTGAGGGAGGGGAATACAAACCTTCCGGTGAAAGCTGCTGAAAGCTCTGGAGCACACCCTGGATTGTGATGGTCTGTTGACGGAAAACTATAAAAACCATCTTTGCACTCATTCTTCTCAGGGTATGGATTCTCGCTCTGAATGTAATAACTTGCCCCTCCATTTCTGCCAAAAGTCAGCTCGAGGCGCTGCTCATGTTAGCGGGGCACCTACTTGCGAAATCGATCTCTTTAAATAGCAGCCGGTGCTCCCAATTACGCTCCTTGCTCATGTTCATACTATACGGCTTATACAGCTTCGTCAAATCCTCCGGGCCCGTCTTCAAGAAGTTGGCAGATTCTATTCTAGCCAGTTGTGCCCGCTTCATTGCTTCGATCTTAACCCTCTCCTTATCCAAACTCCGTCTCTCCTTCTCCTCGCGGATCACTTCTTTGCTCACCCTCTTGTTAGGGTTGGGGGAGCTTGCTCCATTGGTGTGCCCATTATGATTGCCCGTCGGTGTCCCAGCACCGCTGACGTTCTCCTTGCTCACATCGTTGCTGTCGGGAACCACCGAATGGCGATTATGGCGATTCTTTAGCTTGTCAAACGGCTTCTTGAGGAACGACATGTTGTTGATCGAAAAGAGAGCAGTTGCAAAGCAAGATCGGTGGGAGAGAAAAAAAGATATGGGGAAGAATGAAGAAACGCAGGCAGCTGAATCAGCAGTCGAATCGGATTTTCAGGACAAAGCGCGCGAGCGGATATTCACTCAACCCGAGAGCGAGATGCCGGAACACTCGGAATTCTTGTTTAGCAATGGCTATTTGAGTATTGATAATGTGTATTGGAGCTAAAAGCAAAGATTGCAGAGGGTTGGCCGTAACGTGGCTTATAGTTGATGTGGTTGTTGTTTTTGCTCAAGGTTGAGAGTGTCCGGGTATGAAAACGGGAGGGCCGGGAGCGTTCACACAAGTTGGCAACAAGCAGCAAAAATACGCGCCACCAACAAAGATGAGGTTTTAAGGGACGGGAAAAAAGAAGGATAAAACGAAGATGAGAAACTCGAGTAGGCTACGGCGAGTAAAAGACCAGTAGTGACTTGTAATACATCATTTTCCATACGTACACGGGCCAGTTGATCGCAAATTAAAAACTATGATGTCAATGCAAGCCGGGACCCAATTAAGACCAATTATTACCGTCGAGTGTTGTGAGATACTAGTAATGTGAGAAGAGCAAGCTCGTGTGTAAAGAGGAGGATTTGATTGTGCGATTTTATTAATCCTTTCTTATATTCTAATAACCACAATGTAGGTGGTACTATTCTATAGTATGGGCAACCTGACCCTGATTTGCTAGATTGAAGCGTGGAAAATGCTCCGGATGGTGTGGTCAGGGGCCGGTGACAGGTGGTGTAATGTGCCAGAGTACGCGCCAAAGTATGTATTGCAGCGTAGCTATGTACTGTATGACACTACACTACATCACACTATACTTTACTATATTATACTGTATTACAACTGTATTATGCTTTTGCTATAGTTAGTATATATATATATTTATACCGGATATGCGGAATCGGGATTCGGGATCTGTTGGTCATGGAGATTCCGGCATCGCGTTTGTGTTTTCCGGCTGCGTCATCAGGCTTGGTGAGAGTGGGTCTGTGTGTAGGTAAGCATCGCCGGCAGCAAAATCAAGGAAGCTTGAATTCTTTTATGGGATCTTCACATGACATAACCCACTATGTACACCATATACTAATAAGTATGACACAACATCCAGTATTAACCGCTAGCAGCTAGCGCCAAGCTGGACTGTGGCGTTCCCTGTGGCGTTTACAGCTACGGTATTGTAGAAGTACTCCAATACGTACAAAAATCACACTATCACCTATCACTTCACTCCACTTCACATCACTTCACTGGATGCCTGAGGCCATCCACAATACCACGTCTTCACTCTCTGCCCCGCCCCACCCTGGAGGGGATTGAATGGTGACGTTCAGGTGTATTGTATTGTATTGTATTGTATGTGTGCGTGCTGTTGTCGGCCCTTTCCCAGTTTTCCCTCCGTCCATCATCACATCAAACCCGTTGAACCCACCACCCACAAAAGTCACAGCTGTGAAGATTCAGACACGATACTATTGCTATACACACGCTAGCAGCGCTAGCAGATGATGATCTGATCATCCCTCCCACAGATCTGCCCACATCCGACCCACCTACTGTCCATCTTCCCTTCTTTATTTCCATCTTTCCATTCGTTCCCTTGGTTCCATTTCCACTTTCATTCCACCTCCTTTCCGTGGGTTTGGGTTGAAGTCTAATCGATCAATGCAGGACGATGACTGAGCCTGCGCGTCCCCTCTAAACCCCCTGATCACGCCAGATGTTACTCCACTCAACAACACCACTACTCTTCTCTCCATTTGTGCCGTGAGCACAGGCATGAGCACCAAACGTTCTACCTACATGAAAGCTCCAATATGGCGGGCCCTGATGGCCATCGGCATGAAGTTCCACCACTACGCCTCCCCCAAACCACCTAGGCCAACATTCAAGATCATCATACCCTCCCGACTATCTGCCGGAGGGGGCACCTTCAAGCTCGTCTTCTACGTACCAGAGTCATACCTCAGCGAGCCGGATGGATACGAATTTCCAGTTGTGGTCAATTTCCACGGAGGGGGTTTTACATTGGGCACAGGGACTGATGATGCAAGATGGGCATCGTCCGTGGTGACCCGTGCAGAGGCTGTATTTGTGTCTGTTGAGTACCGCCTAGCACCAGAGTACCCCTTCAGCATAGGCGTCGAAGACGGGACAGACGCATTGATATACCTCGCAGCCCACGCAGACGAACTTCGCCTTGATCCCCGTCGAATTGCCATCTCCGGCTTCAGTGCTGGCGGAAACTTTGCGTTCACCATCCCCCTCATGCTACACGATCTACGAAATGAAGCTGGAAGACGCACCTTAGGACAATCATCTTCGTCCTCGTCCAAAGCCCCTTCGCTCCGTTCCCAAAAACTCCCCAAACGAAAATTCGCAAATTCCTCTACTCTCTCCCTCCCGGACTCTCCGTACGGTGGGCACGCAAGTTCTTCACAGTCTACATCTTCGATCCTGAAAATCAGTGATCTCGAACCTACGGCTCTGGAAATTTCTCATGAAATCCCTGATTTCACCATCGTCTGCATCGTCTCCTTTTACCCGCCGACCGATTTCCGACAAAGCCGCGCCGAGAAACGTGCCACAAACCCACACCCCGAAAAGAATCTACCACCATTCCTCACAAACCTTTTCGATGATTCATATCTACACACAAATCATAGTGTTGATATGAGCGATCCATATCTTTCCCCCGCTGCCGCATCCGATGAGCTTCTCCGCGTTGCATATCCAGAAGATATTGTACTATACACATGTGAACACGACATGTTGAATGTTGAAGGGATTGCATTTGGAGAAAGACTTGCTGGACCGAATATCAACAAGAAACTACATGGAGGACTTATAAAAGGAGTTCCCCATGCTTTTGACAAGAAGCCCAACCCTATAAGCTTCCCTAAATCAGCGGATCGCTGTTACGCGGAAGCTTGCGCGGAACTAAAACGGGTGTTTGGAGGAAGAACAAGCATAGATGAGCGAAGACAGCTCGAAGAAAGTTATCCTGTAGAGCGGTTTGAAGCTGAAGCACCAGGCGACACGGTCATTGGCCATGAGGATGATCCAGAGGTAGGCGTGCGAAGACGCAACAGCAGTCTTTCTGCTTTCCGCACCAAGTGGAAGTTCAAGGGGAAGGCCATTGAGAGTAGCGAGGTCATCGTAGAGGAGGAACCGAGAGGGCGGTCAGAATCGAAAGATGATTTACCGCCGGGAGCTGTAAATAAATAGAATTGACAGCAAGCAAGAGTGAGCATATAGATTTGTAGAATATCACGCATTAGGAAATGTTTGTCCACACCTAATGAGATTTGAACTAGTTATCAATGAAGATAGTACTTTCACTTCATGCTCCTCCACTGACTTGCACTCCAGAAAACCGACCATATATCCCCCTTTCTTTGATCAATACCAAAACGCAGATCTCAAAGCTACCCCAGCTGCCGGAGGAGATATCTCAGCACCGCTCCCTGTCCGATCTGACTCTTGCTATATATCTTACCCTCCGCATGACTGTATTCCCTCAGCTCCCGCACGGTTTCAAAAATCCGCACCTGGTTGGACTTCTTCCCCCGCGCCCACTCGACAAGATCAACTATGTTGACATGTCGTCGCGAAACGGCCTATTCAACCCCACAAAGGGGGTGGAAGTTAGTTGCGCTGTGCCTGACTCTATCATTATGAAAGTAGCTTGCTTGCTTGCTTGCTTGCTTGCTTGCTTGCTTGCTTGCTTGCTTGCTTGCTTGCTTGCTTGCTTGCTTGCTTGCTTAGGTCTACTAGTAGTAGAAACTCGGACGAGAAAAAGGACAGCGAGGAGGGAAAAGCCGTGAAAACTTACCTCTCGACACAGCTCACAGGTCGCAGGGAGCGGGTGGATGGCAATTGCACGACAGAGACAGTGCCAGGACTCGATCTCGTCGTCGGTTCCGCCGAACCAGACGTTGAATTCTCGAGTCAGCGCCGCCTGGTAGCGCGCGCCGACGTCCTGCTCGTACGCGGTCCAGGTGTTGGGCGTGTGGCCGTCCCAGTCGTGCCAGACGCGCAGGTCGCGCTTGAGGGAGCGGTAGGACTCGGCGGTGGGGAGGGCGGGATTGTAGGGATAGCTGCGGAAGGACCGGAAGAAGAAATCAAGCGGGCCGGGGGGAGGGGGTTGGGAGGTGGATTGGGTGTGTCGTGGACAGGAGTGTGTGGTTTTGCTCTTCTTATTGCGGTTGCTAGGAAGAATCGCTTGACGGTCCGGGCAGGTTGGGAGACGAGTCTTTGGATTGGATTTCGGCCTCGTCTCTTTGGCTGAGCGGTTTCTCGCAGGGAATGTATCTCCAGATCGCAGATGCTGCATCTCTCACGCATTGGCTCCGGAAATTCAACGATCAAGACTGTTGTACGTTACCTGGTAGCTCGACCCTTCCCGCCCGCCCAGCTCATCCTCGAGCACCCGTGGTTGTGACAGCAGCATCGCCGTGAGCGTGCTGTTCATTTCGTCCATGAGGTTCTTGACGTGCTCAGCACTGCACAGATGAGCCTGCCTTGACGACATCGGCACGTAACAGCCGCACATCATGCACTGCCAAACCATCACAGCTGGGACGCCTTGAACCTCTGCCAGATCCGACGGGGCATATATGGTATTCTCCGTGATCCCACCGACTCCAGAGTCCGTTGAGAACATACTCGCCGTCCGGGACGAAGAGCCAGCGGCATCGTTTGGTTCTGGCAAGGGTGGTGCTGCTCGAGACTGGACAGCTGCCGCGTGCTTCTTTCCAGCAAGGTGAGGAAACTGAGAACCCAGCTCCATTTCTATATTGCAAACCAGACAAGTCCATCTCCCTCTCGGCTGTTGCGGCCTTGTTACTTGGGGAATTGGGATCTGGGTTACAGTCGCTGTTGCGGCGGTTGCTTCTACATGTCGCTTGCCAGACAGATGGGGCTCGCGACTCTGCGACTGGATCGTGATATTGCAAACTGTACACGTCCAATTCATGATGTTATGCTATAAAACTCTCGTATTTTTGTGGGTAGTCTCGATATCAAAGATTAGCGCGTTCTCTCGACGAGGTGAAAATCTTGCTGGTATGTTGTGTAACTTTTCATATGCTGTGCGACCTGTTCTTTGTTGACGTATGTTTTTATTGTATGGTATAGGGACCTGCCAGCTTGCAGCAAGCGGAGTTGCTGTGACTTATTAGGGAGAACGATCTGAGATATAGGTTTTAGGGAAATGATAGAAAACTGGCTATTTGTCAGGCAAGTCCTTAGGAGGTCTACTTAAGAAAAAGCAAATTAATGTGTGAAAATAACCAAACTAACTCATTAGTTTCACGCCCTTATCCCTAGACATAATTTGAAGTTCAGATTACCATACATCCTACGATGATTTGATAAGGTCCCTGGGACATCTGTCATCTGTAGTTGGGGCAAGCTTCTAAAGTGAAGACTCTCTTAATAACTTGGTAGTGTAAATCTTGAGACATTGTGTTTCAAGAAAGCAGAAACATAGTATACGACCACGAATTTCTACACATAGAGCTTTCCACCATGCATCTGTAACTTGGTTAGATGGATAATCTGTACTTGAGAAATAGCGTGAGAGGGGTGGCGGTATTCCCATAGCACTTACGAGGCTGTTTGTAAGTTTCCGAATCAAATCTAGAAGTCTGCACGTTGAAGCTCGCTGAGTTGGAGCCTGCAAGTGACTAAGCTCCGGATACATGAAGTCGATACCATTGTAGATCAGATGAAATGTAGCATTCCTATTGTTGGAAGATGGGAAGTTTTGAACCATAGCGCTCAAAAGTTCGGTTTGCTGTAGGTGATCATCTTCTAGGCTCTAGCTCTATTGCATTGAGTTCACTTTCTTCTCGTTCTTAGATTAACGAAAGTACCCTATTTCTATAGCAGATCCATAATGTTTCGCTTATACTTATTTTAGGTTTTCAAATCATCCAAGACATGTTACGGCAGGAAATTTTGAAGGCAGGCTTGTAAAGTACGAACTTGTCACATTAAAAGATGGAAGAGGAGGTAGTAAGAGAACTATCTGTGTGCCGTGAGTTAGATTTGAAAACTGCGGAGAAATAATCGTGTATATGTATAGGAGATTGTTTTACAAAAGCAAATTTGCTATTCTGATATAAGCTTTGGCCCGCCCCTTAGCAGCCACGACTGAGATTGTTAGGCTTATGGGAGCGTTAGAGCATGCTGCACGGCGAGGTGAGTTAACAGTCTGCTTCTAACATTATAAGTTTACTAATCTACCTTTTAGTGCGGTCAAAAGATGATGTAGAAGTCGCCTTTCGAGAGGTGATTAGCCTAGATATCGATCAAGTTCTCTCCCGTCTGCGATCACATCGAGCGGAAAGTACAAGAAATATTGCTGGAAAACGACTCCTTATCGATCATCTGTACGATGCAGTTCACGGCCAGTCGATCAAAGCGACGAAGGCAATCATAGAAAGCAGACATGGGGTACGAGATCTGCAAGACCTATTTGCTAGACTTGAGAGCATGATCGGTCTCAATGCGGAGATTCTCGTAGTGGAGGGAGTGGTTGGGGAAATCGTGAAGCAGATTCACGCATTTTCTTTGGCTACGAATTTCGCTCACTCCAATAGTAGCAAGTTCTCCTTTCAGAATCTAACATAACTTCAACCCGTTGGACAATCACTTGTGTCTTTTTTAAATCCTTCAAAACGCTGTCCAGATTTACGGAACTTGAACTTGCGACAAAGTCATGGGTAATAGCCTCTACATTCTTCCATATTCTCCTCTCATATCGATATCGTGCAGGATCATCTGAGGTCCATTTGACAGCTCTTTCAGATGTGGTGTCTAGTGCATTGGGTACTGTAGCTTCACGCTGTGCTTTCTAGAAAAAGACTGCTATCACCTGATTTAGTGAAATGGACTTGATCAGCACATGTGAATAAGATTAGAACTAAATAATAGCACTAGAAAACTTCAAAAGTGCTATAACTTGCAAGTATCCAGCAGTAGCAGCTGCTTGTAGTGCTATACGTCCTTCATATTTAGAAGCAATAGCATTGTCATTAGCATTGGCATCGAGCAGCCTCTGAACAACCTCAAGGTGACCGCCTCTAGCATTTTACGGAAGTCCACACGATAAACCTCTCTCGTCTTGAATTAAGTCAATTAAAATATTTATATAATTCAGGTCCCCAAGTCTTGCATGACAACCGATCAGCTCAATTTTTCCCGTGGAATTGAGGTTAGCAGTAGTAGCAAATTATTGAAAAACTGCAGAACGCCCTAAGTTCAACCTGATAGCCACAAGGCAAACGACAATAGATATCCATTCTAAAAGAATGTAAGACGCCTAACCTAGACTTGTTGGGCATATTGCCGTCTAGCAGCTCAGCCGTAGTAGAGTGCGGGTCGGGACGCCTGTAGGGTCTTGGCGAGAGCATGATATCAGGAAATCACAACGCACAACAGCACGATAGTATACACTCGAACCCGACCGACCCCTTTCAGCTGTTCTCGGCGAAAGGATTATCCTTGGCACATTGGTTCTTGTATAGAGTCGAAAGTGCGAGGTTCCATATGGAAAGAGCCAATCAAACTTTTCGTCTTTCAAATCAACCAATCCGTAGTCTTGAAAACGATCTCGTTAGCCAGAGCCGCAAATGCCCTCTTTGTATGAGTTACCAAGGATAACTTAACCTCTGTCAGGAAAGATTGTTCAGTAAAGTCCATTCCTACCTGCCGAAAAGCCCTGCGTGCTGGAACGACTTGATGCATTTACGCACTTAAAATCTCTACCATATGAATGTATTTTGCTATAATTACTTTGCTCTCGTTCTTTGGCTATTTCTCTATGAAGATTCAATTCATATGTCTAATCTTCCGGTGAGCTTCTGGTGTTGGCAAAGTAATCAGGCCACGGTATCTTTAGAAATTCTTGACGAACTTGCTTGCCTGGCTGAAAAAGCCACCTTTGGGAGTTTCCTTGATCCCGAGTGCCACATCCCTCACAAATCTGGTACTTTTCTCAGTAAAGTCCTCCCTCACGTCGGGAGGGTCCTGGCTTCTGTAACCATACTCGTCAACAATGGAGTCCCACTTCTTGTCGTTCTTCTCCTTCCTCTCGCGGTGGAACTGGCTGGCGGGCTTAATTGGGGCACGCTTGGAAACTTGTCGAGGACGGGTGGATGTGAATGGCTAGCCAAACCCGAAATGTTAGCCCCTTTGTATCTTGATGGGCGTATAGTGGAGGGGGATTTTTTGGGTAAGTATGGTTTCGACTTCTTGCGGTGGTAGTGTCCGAAAAGTTCAACACATATATTACAACGACAACAACGAAGGAGAGACCAAAAGAGTGGACGCCTAGCGGGAATCAAGTACGTACAGCTTCAATGACTTCTGCAATCTCCTGTGAGACTCCAGCTCTGAGGGTTTTCGCGCGTGCCTGGAAGAATGCGCTTTCGAGCTCTGGCTCCGTGTGGTTGCGGTATTTACGAGCTTTGCCTGCCATCCCAGATGATGGTGTATGCTGAGCTCTAGGAGCGGTTGGAGGTGGCCCACTGGTCCCTGTAGAAGGGGAAGCCTGGTTGGTACTGCTCATGACCGCCTGAAAGAATTCGCGGTCTGAGAGCGCACGGCGTGCGATGATGGTGGTGATGGCGGGATCCATGTTGCCGAGAGATGAACAAAAAGAACAAATCAGATAGGTATGCTTAAAAGAGTCTGAAGAGGTATGAGTAAGTTAGCTTTCGTTGAAGGTGCTAGGAATGAGCTTACCTGAAGGAGCTGGGGAGAAGGTCACTAATATGAATGTTTCCTTACGGGTTCATAGAGAAAGACGATTCGAGGACTCTTATCTCGGCATAAGCCCTGACTCTCAAGGATTTGTTGTGAATCAGTCGCCGAGACCTCACATATGCAGCCCGTTTCGCGTCTATTATCAAGCTTCACTTATCGATCTGACCACACTGTATGGCTTGGGGGGCGCAGGACACCACTATTGACTGCCTCACTACCTCCTCCCGCTTGCTATCTTTTCACTTGTTCAATACACGTCCGCCTCATTTTGTCCTCAAACCCTAGGAGTTGCTCGAGGACTTCCAGAGCTTTCCCGTGCTCAAATAGCGTAGAATAGGTATGGTTCTTCCTAAGCCGCCCTTCAACTCATCGGCTGGATAGATTGGGTATTCGTCGTCGGGTTGGCTTCCTTAAAAGTCGCCGCTAGATGGAGGAGCTCTAGGATTCCTTGAACACCCATAGTAGTCGACGTATTTCACATCGGCAATGTGGTTATGGCCGCCGGTAGAACAACGAACCGACACGAATGTGTAACGCACCGAGCGCTTCCCTTTCCCATCCCGACTTTCTCAAAGCCTGAGATTGTTGTCCGCGCATCCATACCGCTCACACTGTGTAACGCCACCGGAATTCGATTTCATCTATTTACCGTTAGCCGCTGCGAACAATCACTTAATTGGCACTTACAATACGGCTGAGGAAGACTGGAAGAGAAAGAGGAGCTAGATTTCGATCCAGCTGCCCGACAACACGACGTTACATGTTTTCATAGTGAATCGAGCAACTTTCAGTCACAACGGCACGGTCCGATTTGATGCTTCGGATAGGCAGACTAATGAAGCCCGGCCCCTATATGCCTCACCTCTACATGCAATACACTCCACCATCGAATCACTCGATAGATAAGCTGGAGTTTCAGCAAGTGGCAAAAGCTCTTTAAAGTATCTTCTTGTTCCAGTATTACAGTATTTCGATGTTTGAAAGTTGGCGCACAGCGATCTATTCAGCCGTACACCAACATTTCTACAACAGCATGGCTCTTAAGATGACTAGAACCTTCCCCTCGAAGCACTACGGTGAGCGATAGGGGAAAATTAATACGAAGCATACGAGGATCCTGTAGGGAGCGTTGGAATTTGTGATTCCAACATGTATATGATAGGCTAGTGAGGCTAAACACGGCTGAAGAGACTGCAGAGCAAGGGTTGTTCTGCCCCATCTACTCAGTGGACACAGCCAACATGACTTACAGAGTATTCCTGGTTGTCGCTGCCACCCTCACTTGTATGTCGCAATACATGTTTTGAAGAAACACATTTGAAAATGGCCGACGTCAATGTTCTAGAGGCTGGCGGCCTCTCTATGCGGTCTCGTCCAAAGGTCGCTGACTTCATTCCAATACTCAAGACAATCGATGGCCTGAACCATACAGCCGCTGAGATTGATATTGATATGGCTATGGGCGAAAACTGGTTGATTCGGGGACCACTCGTCACTATCTACCAGAAAATAATCGCAGGGGGGTTTACTGCTCAGGTATAGATATGTTGAGTGCTTTCGCTTCGCATAACCATAACTACAAAATGGGCGAATCGCTCTTGAGTATTTGAAGATACTGACGGCGTTTAGGACCTTAGTTATCCCCATGGTATAGGCGGAACTGCGCAACTACTGGCTTCCTTTGCGAATTTCTTCAACCAGTATTTCTATCCTCGTATTCCCATAAAGTCAGAGCATGTGATTACATTTGCTGGAGCAAGTACCTGTCTGGATTCTTTACTCTATTCCATATGTGACGAAGGGGATAGCATCTTGCTACCCGTGCCATTTTGGGGTGAGTCCTTCTTCTGTAGACTTCCATCACAATACTAACGTCTCACTTCGCTTTCTCTTATTGCCCTCAGCTAATAAGATACACAATACACAGGTGGCTACGGATTCTTTACAAAAGTTCGCGCGGATGTCAATATAATTTCAGCCAAAGGCATACCGTTTCGGTCAGCCTTGTCAGGAGATGTTGTAAATGCGATAAGAAATGCTTACTTTGCAGCGCCAAATCCCGAACGTATCAAAGCTTTACTGGTAACCAATCCCCACAACCCTATTGGACGTTCTTATTCTCCGTCGGTTCTTTGTGATTTAATGAAGTTTTGTAACGAAAAGAAGCTGCATTATATTTCAGATGAGGTATACGCAATGTCGGCATTTGGTAAAGTAGGCGACGAAAACTTCACCTCGGCACTTTCACTTGTAGATGATGCAGCAACGAGTCCCATCAATCTTAACCGCTTGCATGTTATTTACAGCATGAGCAAAGATTTTGGATGCGCGGGTATCAGAATGGCACGTAATTCAAACTCTTTCACTCTGGTTGTTTTCTTCCTCTAAAACCTCTACTTCACCACACTAACAGCCACCAAGGCATGCCTAGTCTCCCCACGGAACCGTCCAGTCCTAGAAGGTAGCATGCTTGCAAACTATCTACAACCATCAGTTTTTAACTGCCTCTTCGTTATCTCCATCTTAACGTCTCCAACCCTTCCAGGACTTCTTGGGGATCTCAGATATCAGCTTGAACGTAATTATACTTTAATGGTTCAAGCCTTTGAAGAATGGGGAATCGAGTTTCTTCCAACGCACGCGGGGTTTCATGTATTTGCCAGACTGGCTAAGAATGCTAAGAATTGGGATGACGAGGCTAGTGTCGCGAAACAATTGCTGGATTCAGGAGTCATGGTTGGTCCAGGGAAAGGCTTTGGGGGTATAGATGGTGAGGTTGGGTGGTTCCGTTTATCTTTTTCTATCCCACAGGAGAAACTCAAGACCGGGCTAAAGAGAATTGAGAAGATTCTGGGCTTGCCAAACCACATGCAGTAAGGAGTAGTAGAAAACAACTAACACAAATTAGTTAATTTCGAAACATGCACAAGTATATAATGATACATTATAGCTCCTGGCTCTCACCGGGAACAGATATCTTCTTTTTGGATCACCACTGTTTGTATTTTTTTGCTTGGTCAAGAAGTAAATGAATGGTATGATCAATTACATTAGTGGAAGAAAATTGATACTCGAGATATAATTGTTATAGTTTACTAGGCTCCGCGGGAACTGTCCCTTCACAAATTAATTGAGAGTAATCACTCCACATATGATATATCCATTATATATTTGAGCAGCCATTCAAGGTAGGCCACTAGATCTGTTAGTATAAAACAGCGTGCGTTACCTGGCAGCTCATAATTTCTTTCCTCCCGATTCCATCTTCTTTCACATCCTACCGTGGTTAGATGTCCTACCCACTTACTCCTGTTACGTGTCCGAGCTATAATTACGGCTCATTACATCACATCTTTTCAGTGTTCACACTGCGAATCTCAGAGTAAAAGAAATTCAAGCAATCAAGTAGTCTCCACGTTGTTATGTGCATTCTCATGCATTCACAACGCTAAGGAGTTTAAATTAACGAAACTACTTGATCTATATCTTGAAAGATTCAGATTGTCTCATGTACTGTAAGATAATCAAGGCTAGATCATACTAATGCCATCTGATAAGATGTTCAACCACCCCCAACACAACAAGACACCCACAGACTTCCATTCCTTCTATCGTATTATTGCCGTTCCCCTAGAAGTTGCTTGGGAAATCCTTCCCACCCAACTTCTCTCTTTGGTTCGGAAACACTCTCATTGTCTCCCGCGGACCTCCTACATTTTCACTTCCCAACCCTTGATCATGACCCATTCCAGCTGGGAGTGGACTCAATGGCCATTCTGGACCGTATTTTCCATTTCCTCTCTCAGCCCACTGCGTCTGGTCCTGTCCCTGAAATCCCTTCTCGCTCATTTCGTTCCCGGGGCGGGGTGACAATGGGGTTCTTGGAATTTGTAAGCGTTCGACGTCGAACTTGCCGATCAGGGGAGTAGGGGGTGGTGAGTCGGCATGAGCAGTACGACGGCTCATCCAGCGGCGGAAGAAGAACCATGCTCCAACGCACATCATCACAACAGCGGCAACAACGACGGAGACGGAGATCGCTACCGTGGCTTGAGTGCTGTTGCTTTTGGATGATTGAATAACGTTCAAGCCAGGGTTCAGCGTTTCCGTTGGTACTCCCAATTCACCTCCTCCACTGCCAGTCCCTGCGCCGCTGCCTCCACCGCCTCGTACTGCAGTTGGTAGTAATGCTTGATCTTGTGCAGCTTGAGCTTGAGCAGCCAACGGAGTGAAGGTTGGGATCATGGTGGTTCGACGACCACTGGCATCAGTGGTTGTGATAGCAATTGTTTTTGGAACTCTGACGGATGTTGCAAATGTGCTTCCCCCAGCTGACCCGATAAATGAAGAGAATGACTCAAGGGATCCAAGGTCTAGTGAAGCTAGTTTGTCACCTCCAGTAGTAGGGATACTGTCAAGAGGCGTAGTTTCGGTCGGTGAAGCTGTTACATCAGTCTGAGATGGAGAGTTACCATTGTCAGTCGTGATGCTGGATTCAGGAACCCCAGATGTAGCAGGGTCGGTTGGGGAAGCTAGTGCATCAGTCTGAGATGGAGAGTTGCCGTTATCAGTTGCAATGTCGGGTCTAGGAGCCTCGGATTTAGCAGGATTTCCTGTTTCGACAGGCTTAGCACTTGAAACAGCTGGACTTTGGTCCACGGAGTTTCCTGCTGGTGCCGTTGATTGAGTGTCAACAGCTGTAGTTGCTGGAGCTGGACCTACATTTCCAACATCGGGTGATGCGGAAGAAACCAAATCGACCAACGAAGTAGCAGCATTATCTGGCGTCTCTGGGGCAGGAGACCCAACTTCTGGAGCAGCCGTTGTCTGCTCCGGTACTGTTGAACTGGTCTGCGTAGCCTCGACAACGGGAGCTGGCTCAGAGGTAATCGTACCTATCTCAGCTACTGAAGTTTCGGTCGAGGAGATAGTCTCTGACGTGGGTTGAGGAACCTCAGCAGATAGTGTTGCAGTATCAGTCACAGAGGGTGTGGCCACAGGATCTACCACAGCAATATCAGAAGTAGGAGCAGTAACCGCCGGTTCTGTGGTGAGTTCCGGGCTAGGAGTTGGCTCCGGAGTTGGTTCTGGAGTTGGTTCTGGAGTTGGTTCTGGAGTTGGTTCTGGAGTTGGTTCTGGAGTTGGTTCTGGAGTTGGTTCTGGAGTTGGCTCGGGAGTTGGTTCTGGAGTTGGTTCTGGAGTTGGCTCCGGAGTTGGTTCTGGAGTTGGCTCGGGAGTTGGTTCTGGAGTTGGTTCTGGAGTTGGTTCTGGAGTTGGTTCTGGGGTTGGTTCTGGAGTTGGTACCTCCGCAACTGTCTCAGCAATCTTGCTCGGCTCATTTGTAGGCGATGGTTTCGCAACTGGGGCAGCATCTGGAGTTGATTTCGGTGGAGAGGGTTCTTCTTTTGGACTCGAAACAACTTCGGGTGATTTGGAAGGCTCTGGGCTCGAATCCTTTTGAGCGGGGGATTTCTCCACAGATGGCTCTTCTTCCTTCACAGCAGGTGCTGATTCTTGGTTCGATTTACCTTTGGATGGGTTCGATGTATCTTCTGATGGCTTCGAAGGCTCTGAGTCCTGTTTCTTTTCAGCAGGAGCTGTTTCTGCAGGCGATTCTTTCTTTTCGGCCTATATCAATTAGCCTTAAGTAATAACAGTCAATGAAGAGCAACTCACAGGTTTATCGCTTTCCACTTTTTCGGGTGTTGTGTTCTTCTCCGCGGAAGGGGATGGTGATGAACCTTCACTGTCTGCTGCCTTCTCAGCACCACCAGTTTCATCCGACCCGCCGGCAGAGGCGTCCTGTCTTTTCTTCAAATCCATTTCGTCCTCCATACTGTGTAGTATATCCGCTGCTTCTGGGACCACCGAAGACCCGACACCACTGTTTTTGAAGGAGTGAAACATATTAAACAAATTATATACTAAGAAAATAACGAGAACCAGCTCAATGACAAAAGAGTGTAGTGGAAAAGTTGACAGTCACGAATGTCAACGAGAACAAAGAAAGAATAACGAGAAAAGGTGAAGTGAAATTAGACTAAGAAATGAAACAATTGATAGCATGAACCCGAGGCTTGAGTAATGTGTCAAGTTCTACGTCCGAGTGTCTAGCCACATTCAGATGAACAATGCCATGGACACTATATGGACAAGCTTTCCCGGAATAGGTTGAATCCATCTCGATTACCAGGTATTTGATTAGAGGAGAAGCTCGATGTCGAACATCAACATGAAGTTAAGACGGAAATCCGGGTCGTGTTTGAGATAGCTACACGGGTGAGGTTTAAGTTGCTCGCTTGAGTGTCTGTAACAACAGGGGCCTCGCTTGGCAGTTTCGCGCATGAAGTCCGAGCCAAAATTCACATGACTTGTAATGCATACTGGTTCTTCATAAAACACTCCTCCTCTTTTTTCATCATACAATTATACAGTCCGCTGGTCAATACCTAGGCAATTTGTGAAACTTGATAGCAGAGACGGATTTCATCTCAGTTCGTGTGCGAAGATTACTTTTCCCTTCATCTACCCAAGTACAACACTGGTCAAATATTTGAAGGGAAGTGATAACATGTCTGACATTTATGTAACCTAAGACGCATGCAGGCTTTTGTGTTGCCAAATAAATCGGAAGTATTAAATTTGTGGATACGAACTGTTTATATCATCCCTTGCCCAACAAAATGAGATTAAAGACATAATCACATACGAGGATCATTGCAAGGAAGTACGTAGCTACAAGACACCGGACTTTTAACAAGGATAACTCTATATCCGCTGATCTCACCGTTGGGCTTGTGTTACCAGAGGCGTATAAGAGATATGCTGACGGTTCGCGAGTGATCTTGAAGCAAGCGGGATTAGTATCACTAACTTGCAAATTGGCGGATGCACTGCCATTTGGAGGTCGAGACTATGAAGAACGTTCAGGCACCTCGATTTAGTACGCGTGACCTTATGACACTGCATCACTACATAGTTCCATCGTTAGGAAGTCAAACGAGGCCAATAGATTCTCGGTAACTGAATAGATACATATGTACAGATTATTAATTGCTTTTCTAATATCTGGGGCTAAAAAGGCATGAGAGAAATGATGGTAGTCTTTGAACTGATATGTGTCGAATAACCCCCATAATAAATGAAACCATTTGGCTGTAACCCGAACACACCATTGTTTGTAACACAAGTACATGATAACGCTCCGTTAATGATTGAACAAATGAATGGGAATCGCACAGGCGAGATAAGCGCTCGTGCGAAGAAGAATTGCAGGAGGATGCCGCCGTTTGTTGAGCCTTGTGCTAGCTGAGTTCCAGAAATGTACAAAGTACCGTCCGGTTGCAATGTGAGTTCTGCGGCAGAGGCAATGTCACTGACTGTTATCGCGTAGACGAGGCTGCTGGAGATATAACTGCCAAGATACCCGCCGGAGCTCAAGGCCACGCGGAAGCTGGTTGCGGTTGGGGCAAGACTGGAGGATGTTGAAGATGTGCTGGAGGTGGTAAAGGTGCTGGATGTACTCGAGGATGTTGAGGAGGATGCAGAAGATGTACTGGAGGATGTTGAGGAGGACGTAGATGTACTGGAGAGTGTCGAAGATGTGCTAGAGGTGGTAGAGGTGCTGGATGTACTAGAGGATGTCGAAGATACACTTGAAGATGTTGAAGATGTACTAGAGGAAGTTGATGAGGTCGTAGAGGATACACTAGACGTTGTCGAAGATACACTCGAAGTTGTCGTCGAAGACATACTTAAGGAGGTTGGAGAGGACGTAGAAGATATACTCGAGGATGTTGAAGATGCTGTTGAAGATGTACTGGAAGAACTCGAAGAAGTCGAAGATGCACTTGTGGATGTTAAAGATATTGTGGTTACGGAAGGCATTGTACTCGAGGAGGTTTGCGTGGTCGAAGATACCAATAAGCTGGAAGTTGATATTGATGCGCCTGTTCCAAACTCATAGAGCTAGGGAAAGTTAGAAAATGACTTAAAGTTAAATCATTTTAATAAAGAACTCACATCAAGATAATTCCCTGCCCCACAATGTTCTTTGCTATTCCCAGGGCAAAGAAAGCTGCACTTGGAATCGTCGGTAATAACACTTCCCTTATTAATCGTGTTTCCACAATAGCATTCTCTTCCGTATTCAACCCCGAACCATGTATAACCAGTGCAGGCAGTAGCACAAACTTCAACGGTCATCAAGTCGTTAAAGTACGAATTTCCTGATAATGCCCGTTGTCCTGTGGCCTCTATGTAGCATCCCTTGCGAGCATATGAAATCGTGGGCGGTGTTGGAGTAATAGACACATCCCCAAACTTATATAAGCTAAGAATCGAATCCCCTCCGCACGTTTCAGAGCGGTTTCCCATACAAGAATACTTGCAATTACCTTGCAATGTCGTTACACTCCCAGCTGTTAAGGTGTTTCCGCAATAGCATTCTCGCTGATATTCTAATCCAAATAGAGCAAAACCCGTACACTGCGAAGCACACTTCTCAATAGTCATCTTGTCGTCAGCAAAGCTGGCACCGACAAGTGCTCGAGTGGACGAGCCTTCAGTATAGCAACCCTGATAGCCATACGTCGAAGGAACGCTGGCTGGTATAGATACTAGAATACCCTTTTGAGCATAGGTTGTAAGGTGGCCGCCAGCACCACAAGTTTCGCTAGAATCTCCGGGGCAGCGGAAATCGCAGTAGGCCTCTTGCACCTTGACACTTCCTGCATTAGGGGCAGACCCGCAATAACACTTAACCAGTGTCAGTAGAGATACAAGAAGTGAGCAGATTGAATAATTACTTCACGCCCGTACTCAACACCAAACCATTTGTATCCAGAACAAGCAGCAGCACATTTTTCGATGGTCATGCCATCGTTGTAATACGATTTGTCGCTAAATGCATGCCTACTGGTAGCCTCTGTGTAACATCCGGCATAATCATAGCCAGCGATAGACACAATACTTCTCGAGTGTAGCAAGTTAAATGGTGAAGCAACTGCAAAATTAATGAGAAGCGAAGTGAAAACGAGTGTGGAATACATTTTTGCTAACAGCAAAGCCAAAGAGGAAAGGAAGAATAATGTACCGACACCAAACTCATTGAAGTGGATGAACGTCTTTCATATAAAAAGATTTGTCCAGCGCTTGGAAATCACATTGCCTTCTGGGCAGAATCTACTGAACGAGCGACGCTATCGATTCAACTGTGTTGGACCTAGCTTGCGAAAAGACTAGTCCGCCGCTGGACACTAGAAGCTGTACTAGACTTACGGGATTACTGTCCAGCCTCAGCTGCCATTAGGAATACACTAGTCTGTGCGTCAAAACTAGCTTAATAAATAAGGAACACCAAAATCTGAATACTGTAAGTAGCAGTTTATAAACAAAATCATTTATTCAAACTATGATAAACCTCGATTTATCATACTTAAACTCTATTATGTATTTTTAAAGGTTGCGCTTTAATTAAATGAATGACTTACGAAGCGCCTCGTTTAGTGTTGCACAGACAGACCCAGTGTATTCCTAATGGCAGCTGAGGGGAAAATGATATTCATAGCAGGCCTGTTGTGGTATGGTGTTTTCCTCATTTAAAGATTAGCGCAATGCTCGATTAAGTTAAGATCAATAGCGGCACGGCGCTTTTGACACGAGGCGTGGTAACCAAAACGGGAAAGCGGTAATATTTCAATGCTTAAGGCCGTTCTCGACCCGACGAGAAGCCTACTACTATACTAGCCAGCCGCTTTTAGTCTACATCTAATATGAGGATCATTGCAAGGGGGTAGTGTACGGGATGATTATGAAGGCATCCACAAGTTGCTGAATTTGCTCTGCTTGAAAGGATGTCAGGAAACGGGATTTGCGGGCAAGATCTTCCGCAGCCACAAACGTCGCAGCCACACCTTTAGCAGCCACAGATTTTATTATAATTCTACCAGGTGAGGCGAGGCATACAATATAACCCAAATACAAAATATGTAGAAATTTTGATATGTTCACAGATTTAGAGTCGCTTGAACTCTAAGTACCCACGATAAGTACCCACGATGTGTCTCGTTTACAGGGTGCGTCTAGTTACACTGGGACAGACGTTATTACATTTGTTGGTGCGAAAAGTAGTATATCATCCCTTGCCTACCAAAATGAGATGAAAAACATAATACTCCTTGGTTTATTTGATAATCTGCTTTTTTAAACAGTCCCATTCCTAGCTCCCTGAGGATTGGCTCTCGAATCATTCGGCGTCCGAATATAAGCCGTCAAAATCAGCATCGGACATCCCCCACGTGTATTTCCGGTCAGCATTTCAAAACTTGGGCATTTCTACCTTCGGTTTTTATCCTGACATTTGACTTTCTCTCAAATAGAGAAATACATATGAGGCTATATCGTTGTCAATTACGCTGTAAATCGGGCTTCTGTCTATATCTGTGAACTCATACGCACAAAATGAAATTCCTTTGTCTCCACGGCAAAGGCACCAGTGCTACAATATTCCAAAGACAGACTAGTACTATCATCTTTCTTGCCCCCGAGTAACTTGATCTAATCAATCAACGTAGTGAATTTCCGCCAACTCTTAGATAATACGTTCGAGTTTGACTTTGTGGATGCGCCATACGCTTCCACGCCAGCGACAGGTGTCGAATTGTTTTATGCCCCGCCATATTATTCATTTTACGACCCCGATCTCGAATCGATTAAGAAAGCACACCGCTGGCTCTTGGATTATGTTGACGAACATGGACCATACGATGGAGTGATGAACTTTTCTCAGGGCTGTGCACTTTCCTCTACATTGCTTCTCTATCACCAAAAGTTTCACCCTGACAAGCCTCCACCTTTCAAAGTCGCAATGTTCATTTGTGGTGGCATTGTCCTTTCGGCCCTAGATGACCTTGGATTCGTAGTATCAGAAGAAGCAAAAGAGATAGATGAAAAATCCAAGGTACAGCTTTTGTCGAGAGCTAGCACTGAAGCAATTCTGAAAGATGGAAGTAATAGGTGGGGTGTAGGGTTCGATCCGCTCTCGCAGAAGGACAAGTCTAATATCTTTGGCTTCAATTTCGAGAACATTCCTAAGGATAGAATGATACAGATCCCGACTGTACATGTTTATGGGGCGAAAGACCCACGGTACCCTTCATCGATCACCTTGGCGCAATTTTGTAAAGCAAGTGTACGGAAAACATATGATCATGGGGGTGGCCATGACATTCCTAGAACAAGAGATGTAAACATCGCCATGGCTGAGTTAGTGGAGTGGTGTGGAATGATGGCCGATTCCCGTTGAGCTTTGTGTTCCACAGGAGAGGAACCTGGACTCTTGAATCTTTAAGTGCAACAGTGCGTCAAATGTTATATAGAAGTTTTGGATATAGAACAAGTAATCTTTAGCTTACTATTAGAACGAGTAATATAAAATATAATGAACAAGTACTTGGAAGGTGCCGAGAGCTTTAGGCTAGTTCAGAACAATTCATTGATCAGAACTTCCAACTTAGCATTAAACTACAAGTTGGTTTATTTACTAGGATCATTTTACCCGCCAACTACGCTCTAATATACCCAGCATCAATATGAATGCCTTGAGTCGTTTTATTTCGTTATTTCACCAGTCGCTGTAGAATCAAGAACCAAGTTCCAAACAAGCGAAGCTAAATCAGTACTGCAGTTTGATTGTTATCTACTAATCCAGGATCTAGCAAATGCGTCATATGAAACGCGTACATAACAAATAGAACTAACTGTCTGAAGAGTTTTTTAAAATCCGTAATAAGCCAAGACAGCCAAGAACGTCCATGGCTCTTACAAATTGTCTGTCTCGCCATATCATGAAACATGAAATCTCTTAGCAGCAATATAACGATCAAGACTCACTGATACTTTGTCATTGGATTATCAACCAGTTCAATAAGCGAGAGAGAGCGCTTCTACAATAAGGGTGTAGTTTGAGAAGAGAGAGACCTTCACTGATGTGATCACCTCAGGTAAATGTGTACCTCAATTCTGTTGCAGGATACGAACAGACCGGCGGTCTTACATGTTTGAGGCAAGAGGCTTGTGAATGCCGCTATCATTGATCTCTTACACTTGTTGCATTCTAACGGCTTGCCCTGCAACGACTTCGTAAGACTTCCTTGGGCGTCACTGCGCCGCCGAGATTGAATCTTGGCCTATCACATGGAAAGTTTGTGCAATTAAGATCAGAGAAGTCAACGCCCAGAGCGGAATAAAACATGCATTTTGCTTAATGTTTGAGCTGCTGCTCTATTAGATTATGTAGAAGGTCTGTGGGTGCGGTGGGACAACTTGTGATACTTGGGAGTATTATGTCGTGATTTTGTGCATACACTGTATGGATTTGGGATTTATGACTGACAGAGAATCTCAGGTGGGTTCCCAGCTTAGTTGTTAACATCGCACCATAGGTCTTACAGATCTGTTGCGTCGGACAAGGTAGCGGGGCTATGATGAGATGATATCGAAATCAACGTCCAGTTTTTGGGGTTGAAAGAGCAAGTCGTAATCAACAAGTTGAATTAGGGGCATTTATACTGATCTCGATGGGAAAGGGTCTTGTATAAGTTTGTATATCTGTGATCGGGAATCAAATCATCGCTGAGCTTCCACATTCAAACTGAAGGTAGCTGGAGTAAGTTTCTGGGCCACTCTGGCTATCAACTTGTCCTCATGCAGCAGCACTTACTTACGAGTTCCGAAAATCGAAATGAGCTCTGCGCACACAGGCAAAACATGTATGTAGACGAAACCTCTGTCAACATTGTGTGCTCCTGGAGACTGTCCAGCATCACCGTCTAAGCTTTTAAGAGGATATTTTCATATTTTCTTTGCCATTCTTCGCGCTTAGTAGTATCAACCCCTGCCAAGCAGACCAGTCGGCAACAGTCAGCCGTCGCAAGACGTCACGTGAGGTAATGCACACTTCCTCTTTAGAAATGACAAGAGCATAGATTATTCCATGTATCTTTTCTGTACGTTCAGCCTCTCGCTCATTAGAGCGTCTTAACGTGCACCGGATCGGAGATGCCCGAATGGCATGCTGGCCGATGAGCTGTGTGACCCAATTCTTCCAAGTGGACTGACATCCTCGCTTAATCGTATGATAACGAGTGGTGCAGTCGGCCCAAAGAGCATATGACTTTGGGTCATAATTAATATTTATAGAGAAGGCAAGTATCAAGAGTTGAAGCATTGAAAGCCATTATATCGATATCTGAGATCAAATCTGACCCATTTCATTGTTTAAATCACAAACATCATGAGCACCAGAATAGCCGTACGAAACGTTGCCCTCGCGGTAGTGGGAGCATCTGCTCTCTGGAAAACAAACCAGTATATACAGTCACAAGCTACCGCACATGAGATGTTTAATTTAGAAGTACATCCGGAGAATGATGATGCACAGTAAAAGTCCCCCTCCTTAGTACCGGGAAAGCCTAACGGAAGCAGCAACTGTCTCATGGACCGCACAAAGCTGAAGCGAGATATGGAAAAGTCAAAACCCTGGAATCTGTCTGCCGCAGACAAAGCACGTTTAAGAGACGAACAAATGCATCATTAGTAAGGGGACTGGCTAGAGGATAAGGAAGTTTAAGGCTTGGAGTTCCGGTTTGTTTAGATTGTGGTGAAGTTCTTTTTAGAAGCTTCGAGGCCTATGGATATATTCAAGGAGGTGAACTAGGCGGAGTACTTTGATTGTATATCAAGAAATATATGATTGCAAGAGAAAAGCGCTGTCAGCCTTGCCTGTGGGTGATAATGGCGCGCTAGGGTACTAGTCTGCTTGCTTAAGGAAGTCACAATAGCAACCAGAACTTAATCAGAGATAATGAAATACCAGCTCAAACAGCACCCTCCTTGGCCAGTATTTCAGGAAGGATGCATCTCTCACTTTCTTGGCATACTGCCACTCTTTCCTAAACTCCTCGAGCACGGTCACTTTCATCTTCGAACGTTCATCCTAACAACTAATTCACGATGGTCTATACTCGATACATCACTGAGCTACCTCATATTCAGCTGCGACTGGAGTTTATGAAGCTTCGAAACCATATCATACCAGGCTTGGATGAGGCTGCGATGGCGATGTTTAAAGCTTACGACCTGGTGTTAGCAACCTATCGGAACCCTATCGCAGAGACTTTCCACCGAAGGGTAGATACTGATCTATATTGTTTGGAAAAGGCATGCTGGGAACTTATCTGTACGTCGATTCAAAATTTCAAGGATCCTGTCGTGGAAATAACTAACGGCTTTAGATCCTGTTGGAGCCACAGATTACATCGAATTTGCTGGGAAAGACCCAAATTTAGTCGCCATCAAGCAAACAAGCAAATTCCTAAAGTCCGAAGACAATTTCAACATATATGCTGCGGAAAGAGTAGAGAATAGCGCCAAGAAACATACATTAAGTACTCAAGTAGCGTTTAAAGATGCTGCTCAAGCTATTAGAAGATCCAGAGATGCAGCAGAAGTCAGAGTCCTCAGCCCAAGCCCACACAATAACTTCCGAGTGCAAGGCTTCCTTGAGAATAAGGCAGCTATCGCCAATTCTTGTCCTACCTTTATCAATACATCAGGTCACTCTTTAGTATACATGCAACGCCCTCCGCATGACGGTAGGAAGGCTGAGCTTTATATTCCATCGCACATGGACTACCGAAGAAACTTTCCCGTTACGCACTCAGGACCGACCAATACTGCTGCATTCGGAACAATGCACCACTCTCTAGTTTCAGGTGAAAAGATGGCAGACACCTCTGATAAGTCGAAAAATCGACAGAATGAAAGACAATTGATACCAAATGTTATGGCAATTGGTCGGATTTTGAATCATGATCTTAGGACGAAGAGAAACGTACGTCTTTCATAGCAAATACACAACGTATTTACAATCCGCTTTTCCAGAAAGCTTGAGAATCAACGGATTCAGCTGTTTCTTGACCGGAATCTCGACACCTGTGAGGGTTCAGTGATAGAGTGATACGATTCGAATGGCAATACGTGTATTAATAGCAATTGGCAGTCTAATCTGTGCCCTTCTAACTAAGAAGCCGCCCATGATTATATACGAATCGTAGCCTCGTAGTCATAATGTATAAGAGACGCCCTGTTTGAAGTGGTGTAATCCCATACGATTGTAGCATGATTTCCACCTCAGACTACGCAATCCTGACCCCCTAGATTCCGACACCTCCATCGTGATCACATGACAGAACCTGACATTTATGGGGCGAGATTGAACTATCCAACAGTTCTATATATTTGGAGCTCCTTGGGAACCTCCACGATATCAAGATCAAGACAAGGACTACTTCAACAACAGCCACCATCTTGTCTAGCTACATGTGATTCCTGTTACATTTTCCATCGTTTACGATATTTTTCACATAGCTGTCACAGCTCGTCCTATTTATGCATTACCACACTATGAACTCGAGGTTCTATTCTTGCTCAGTGCCAGGATGTGAACGGCCAAGCGTCAGAGCCATTGGTGGATGTGACGTGTGCAACAGTTATCTGTGTCTTATTCACATGTCCTCAGTTTACCACAAGTGCAGCAAGGTAAGGTGGTATAGTCTTCTGCCATACCTTGTTCTTGTATGTTATCTAAACCCGATACTGAGTTTTCCTGGGAAAAAAGGTCTTGACCGATGCAACTTACATATTGCAGACTGCCGCTGAAATTGAACGTCTCCGCTCTCGGATCAACGACGCGGCAGTCTGCAAGCATGCTTCAAGTCTAAATGGTGGCCGGAGTTGCACTATCGAATATTCTTCCACGATTGGCCCCGGCGCTCTTATGGGGAGCGCCAACTACCACGCCCGCATTCGTTTCCACGATGGCTCTCCTTCATGGTTACTTCGAGTTCCACGTGTTGCCAGCTTCGCTGTTGGCCTTCCATCTTCGCTAGTTGAGTACCTTGTACTCAGCGAATATGCAACCCTAAAGTTTCTTGAAACTACCGCAGTACCAGCACCTCGAGCATTCAGTTACGGTATATATGGTACTGGCGTCAGCTTCACCCTCATGGAAGAACTACGAGGGACACCATGGACCGGCCAAGGTGTGTCGGGCGGCGAAGCCACTGAGAACGAAAAGGCAAAGGTCTGGAGCGGTCTTGCGGACATTCTGATCGAGTTGGAAAAACACCCTTTTCCTAAGGCTGGTTCGCTGTGCTTGCAATCATCTGAAATCGAGGTATCGGCCGTTGCGAGCGACAGGCTTCTCGTCCTTACTCCCACGGGTCCCTTTACTACATCTACCGCCTATTATGCAGCTTTTGCTGAGCAGTACTTGGAGCTCATCGTGGATGGTCAGCTCTATACCGAATATACTATCAATGCTTATCTAGTGTACCGGTTTCTGAAGGATAACGCGACCCAATTGGCCTCGCAAGAGGAAAACCAAATGACAGAGAGATTCTACTTGAAGCATGTCGACGACAAAGGCGACCACATACTCGTCGACGAGCAACTGAACATCACCGGCATTATTGACTGGCAAATTGCACGTATTGTACCACGACACGAAGCTTTTCGACCGTCGCTTGTTACAGCAGATATGAACGCCTTGTGCAATGGGAAATTCTAACTGAGCCCCAACGATCTTGTACTGGCTGATATGCTGCGGAGAGGAGGCTTATCTGATCTGGCCAGCAATATGACTGATGAAAAGGTCAGAAGATATTTTTGGGGCTTGGCCCTAGAGCCAGAATGGAAGTACGCCCTGCCGTTGGCAAATGCAATATTGAAAGCGTTTGGGGTGGTGGAAGGGTGGTCGCAGTGGAAGGAGAGCACGCTGAAGGAACACGAGACTGATGAACGCCTAAAGGGCCTAATTGGTCGTTCTTCAGAGAAGGGATGACGAATGCATCCAGCACAGCGATAAACCGTCTGGGGAAAGAAGAAAAGGCAATTGCATAACTGAACATCTATAATAAACTCCATTGTTTCCCGTAAGACGTTGCGGTTCATGCCTACCTCTGATATAAACATACAGTAGGATACAACCTGGGGTTTAAACCCTATCCCAATCGATAGTGAGCGAAAACAATTCCGAAAAGCGAGGCGTTAACACAAATCAGCACTGTGATCAACCACTCCAGAGCCGCCACGGCTCCATTTCCCATGACACGAAGTCACTGGATAATAACCGTCGTCCCCAGAATTGTGACGGAGGAAAAAGACACCGAGGCTGGCCGACAGCTGGATAAGGCCATTTAGAGACACTCGTCCCGGCAGATACCAAGGGAAAAGTAGGTGCCGAGAGCTTGAGCTGATCCCGTCAATCTCAGGTCTGGCGGTTGATGGCACCACAAGGCGCTGCGCGTGGCTTTCGTAGCTTTGCAGGTCGCGGGATCCTCATCCTCAGTATCGCAGGTGTTGTGATTGTTATTGGTGCTCACGGAATGGTGGGTTTCGCTGCCGGTGCCTGGCTCAGGTCTGGCTCACCCACAGCTTAGGCTATAACAGCAACAGCTTAGGTCCAAATACGGAAAAAGAAAATGCTCATGTCAAGATTCCGACATCGAATAAGCTGTTTCAAATTCTGCTAAAGGATAAGATTTGTAGCAGTATCTGGATTTCTCGCTCGTTACGTCTTAATCGGCACCTAAGTTCCTCGCCACTTGGGAACTTAAGTTCTGAGAAGATTGATGTATAATAGATGAAAGATTCAACAACAGTTTCGCTTCTTCGGAGAGACTATGGATCCAAAGTTCACAGTGGTATTGCATCTTTCGTGATATTAGATAATTTCTACACCGCATCGATGTTGTCTCTCTGTTCAAGTAATACGGGAAAGCATCGTTCACATCAATATACTGAGCAACTGTGTCATACTTTCCTTCGAAATCGTGGTATGTGCCTGTTGAATGGGCCCAGTATGGCTTTTCCCTGGTAGGATGGAAAATGAAAGAGCGGAGCCATGAACCATACGTGAGTAACCTGTCCTGTTCCAGGCTTCTGCCCCCTAAACCTGAAAATTCATCCCTTTGTCAACCCAAACCTTCCGATCAATCATTCTCGAGAGTACGAGGGATCTTCTTAAAAATCTTACTCGACTTATCACAATGTATTCCTCTTCGGCGCTCAACTTCAGTGCAATTTTGTACCCTCGCATCTGCTCTGTTTCCACTCCTGATGACCTGGTACTTATATTTCTACCAAACCACCGCTTTATTCCCGGGCCAATCTTCAATCCCTACAACAGCCTGGTTGCCTTTTTTTCAAGAAACCCTGTCCTCCAAAACCGGCGTAAAACGTATGTGCCACTAGCACAACTCCCACAGTCATTACTCCCACAGCCATCACAGCAATTAGCACAAGCCAATATCGGTGCCTGCTCACGTATTCTCTAACCTTCTGCCCTCTTTTCAGGACCACTATTCCACTTCCTCTTCGTGATTCATCTTCGTGGTTGAAGTAGAGATAAGAGTAAGATGGTCGTTGGGAATATGGTGGGTACTTTTGCTGGGTGGTGACTTCTGGAGGGAGACTGTATGAAGGTGTTCTGTGAACACCCTTTGGTGGGGATGTGGGGGATGGCTTTATAGGTGGAGGCTTGAGTGGCAGACTTGGGAGGTTGTGTTCTGGATGAGCAGTCTCTGACATATTTTTCGAAAAGGATGCAAGGATAATATATAGGTATATTCCGTGCTACTAATAGTTTGATTCAAGCAAAGTTTCTAGGAGAATGTATGGGAATGCAACCATATATGGAAGTGTCGATGTGGAAATGTGACCTTCAGTTAAAAAAGACACAACGGAAGGAGCGAATGTACCGGTAGTTACGTGCGCTTTGAATGTTTTAAAGACAAGAAAAAGCGACATAAAGTCACCACATTCCAGATTTCGATCGTGTCAATGATAAATAAGTAAGCAAGAATGAGCTTCAGAAGCACGAACAGTCACAATTAACTACACCTGAACAACAATTCTCCTAAACAATCTTGGATCGAGCAACAGAGGCTATAAGAGTCTTGGAAATGAAGTAGAAAGTCTTATTCATTTTCGTAGATGTTATGGCAATGGCATTTTGCCACTTCATTTCTCCTTCGCCACCTGACGTCCATTCCCAATGTTCTCTTTAGCAACATATGGCGGATCTTCTCTATATACATCATACTTATACCCACTACCAACGTGGTCGCTTTTCAAACGATTATTCCCTTTCCCATTAATTTTCTCCCTTGCAGTTAATCCTTCCTCGGTTGCCTCGGGATAAATTCCCCTCCTTCTCAATTCAGGTACCAGCAAGTCGACTACATCTTCAAAGCTTCCAGGCGTAGTAACATATCCAAGGTTGAAGCCGTCAATATCAGCCTCCTTGATCCATCTCTCAAGCTCATCGGCAACCGTACTTGCACTACCCACGCAGACCGGCCCCAATCCTCCAATGGAGGCTTTTTCTGCCACTAATTCCGGTGTCCAAGGCAAAGTTTCTTCACTCGGAGTGGTAAAGGCTGCGAGAGCAGAAGTGACTTTGTGTTCTTCCAACGAGTCTTCAGGAGTAATCACTTTTCCGGGTGGGATTTTAGATAAGTCAATACCGGTCCAGCCGCTGACAAGGACTAGGCCTCCTATGGTCGATACGTACTTCTTTAAGTTTTCGAACTTCGCTTGAGCTTCTTCATCCGTGCTTCCTATGATAGGAGTGAATGTATTAAAGAATTTGAGCGAGGAGGGATCACGTCCATCGTCTTGAGCCAATTTGCGAATATTCGCGATTTTGGGAGCCAGAGCTGATGGAGAATGACCAGTCACGAAAATGGCTTCTGCGTGTCGAGCTGCAAATGCCGAACCAGCACTAGAAGGACTTAATTAGCTGCTAATGGTCTATATATATAGTAACGTACGGTGAGGTCCCAGCTTGGAATAGGAATGGAGTTCGCTGGGGAGAAGGATCCACGATGTGCCTGGTTTCGATGTCAAAATATTTTCCATGATGATCTATCTGGCGAATTTGATCAGGATCTATGTAAGCATCGTTCTTGACGTCTTCAATGATCGCGCTATCACTCCATGAACCCTCCCAAAGTTTGTAGAGCACGCGGAGATACTCGTCAGCCTGCTCGTATCGTTTATCATGCTCGATCGGACTGTCAATTCCAATAGCCTTGAAAGCGCTCTTCTTCCAAGAAGTTACAATATTCCTGTTCTTGTCATTAGTGGAATCCTTTCAAGTATTCTGGAGGCCTAGTACCATCCGAATCTACCTCCTGTCAAGTGATCTAAGGTGGAAAATCTTTTCGCAAGTAAGAATGGTGGCTCAAAACTTGTGCTTGCCGTGATCGCGAAGACGAGATTCTTTGTGACTGCGGCCATAGCACTAATAGGCTTAAGCTTCCAATCAGCATTGAACTAGTTCTGATATCACGGAATGCTCACAATCGTAGGATCAGTCACGGGCCATTGAGCTGCTCTCCGAATGCAATTGTCCAAACTTCCTTCATAAGTGTCGTAACCACCATACGTATCAGCTAGGAAAAGTGCATTGATACCTCCTCGATCGAGTGTCTTTGCTAGGTCAATCCAGTAGGTTAAATCACGCTTGTACTTTGAACGATCGTCGGGATTCTGTATTCTATCAGCGAGGGTCTCAAATTTACTATCAACTAACATGGATTACGTACTTTCCATTGCCCAGGGCTGAGATGGCCGACGGTGGACATATCGAACGCATTGAGTAGAATCTGCTTTTTCGGAACACCATTTGTAGCCTTGCTATTGGTGGTTATATCATTGTTCTGTTCCGCTTCTATTGTGGGTGTATTTTTGGTAGTGCTTCGGAGGCGCTTAGTCGATGGCGACGCTATCCTACTAGCATTTTTGCGTTTTATTCCTGTCATTACTTCGTAAATAAGGTCTAATGAGGAATCGTTTTCAAAATAGAAATTAGTTCTGATGAACTGTAAGTTTTAGAAAGTGCTCTCTATTAAAATTCATTGCTAACTTCGAGTGCTCGTTTAGTGGCACGCCATTATTGGAACAATGGCAACATCTTTCGAACCGATGTAAACCAACACCACCCAAATCATCTTGTCCCTTGATTAGCCGTCGTCCTGGAATTTACTGAGGGGTGAACTGCCCATGCTTATGGTAAAGTGGGATGCGGCATTGAACAGCATGAGGGGTTCGTTGAATTGCGTGCTCTATGTGTATTAATGATTGGAGAACGTGTTTGCTTTCTACTCACGTGTTTCAAGGGGAGCGAATATTCAAGTGTAGATTTCCTGTTTTAGACGTACAATTTTATATTCTAAGTTTTTCGATGATCTTCTATCTGTTGATTTGATTAACTTCTTGATAAATTGAGCTTTGTTGCCTTACATATATAAGCTCCTATGTAATTGTATTTTCAAAATTCTTGGTAGATTAATTTGATTTTAATTGAACTATAAGCTAGCTAGCTCTATTTGAGTATTCGAGATTGAGTCGAACTCGAATTTACACTAGTTAGCAAAGAGTGTAACTCAGATATCTCTCCATTCACATTTCCATTTGCCTCGGCCTCTCTCACCCACACCATCGCATCAACTAACAACACCCTATCCTCCCCCTCGTTCTGGATGCTAATTTGGCCCTTCTCCTTAAATCCCATCTTACTATACAGCCCCTTTCCCTGTGGACTAGCTCGTAGAGTAATCGGCACCACCGAATCTCCATCCATCTTCCTAACCAGGTCCTGGCCCCATTTCAATAGTGATACTCCATGACCCTTTCTTGTATACGTCTGTAACGTCATGAGAGATTTGAGAAACATTTGCTGGGTTCCATAAACATCATTGAAATATTTCTTTGCACCGGCCGTGGATTGCGTTCCAAACGACTTGCACCGGGAGGGATGCGCGTCTCGACGAGTAGAGCCGCCAGCGGCGTCGACTTCTGCTGATGCTATATTCATCATCGTTAATCACGAAACATTTTCTCGCTATTTTATTCCTTTTCCGCCTGGCAAAAGAAAAGGCGGTAGAATGAAAGAGTACTAACGGTTCCCATACTTCATTCCCCCATGTCTAAAACTGACATCCCATAACGAGACCGCGACAACTCTCTTCTCACCCTCCCCCTTCTCTCGATCCACAAAATCATCAGCGATTATTACTTCCCAATCTTTGTATTTAGGGTCAATGAATTTTTCCCAGAGAAGAGAGGTGTATTTTAGATGGTCTTCGGGATATTCCTTCCGGTAGGGGTACATCCAGGGCCACATGGGATCATCTTCAAAGCCGAGAATTACTACTTCAACGATCTGAGCGAGATCGCTTAGGAGGGCAGGGCGGATCGTCATTTTTTAGTGCGAGTATATGTGTAAGAGTATTTCAGGAACGAGGATGATACTTCAGATAGCCTTGTGAAAGCAGGAGAGTGACACTAATATGTTACATCCGAGTTAACTTGCTTAAGTCAAATCAGTACTGTAGCCAGATTGAAGAGTCACTGAGGAGGCTGAGAAAGAAGGTGGATCAACATAGGTGGATCTCTTTTTAATTTGATGATAAAGCCGATGGTTCTAGACTTTCACCATATATAATGTATCTTACTCTCTTCGCTTCTTCCCACTTTCAAAGCACTTCCCCTCTAAGCTTATATCATTTTCTTGGTTAGCAATTTATTCCTATACATTTTGCTTCTACTATGATAATTTCCTGCTCTCTGCTCTATCTCACTCTCTTCTGCTTTGCATGATCTCTCGCTTCTTGTGAATATGCTGATAAAATCGTAGTCTGATTTTCTCTTTCTCTTTTGCATTCAACTTAGTAACAAAGGTTTGAGAGCAGAATAAGAGAGTGTGGAGACATAACGAAACTGAAATTGAGATTGAATTCTAATCCATTAGATTCCTTTCCGACATATTTCCACCCACTCTTGTTGCCCGTCTACGGCAGATACTGCCAAGTGGTGCTCAAAAATTGGTGCCTGTAGCCATCTTCTGGTTGGTCCATAACACGACTAGTGTATATGTGCTCTCTGGTAACCTTCATGATTTCGTAGGGTAGACATCTGCGTCTATGATCTTGCGCAAAGGCTCGAGATATTGTAGATCTAGAATTTGTGTCATATTATAATGATAAATTGTCTCGTGGCTATCTTGTAGGTTTCAGCTTTGTGTGCTTTGATATGCTACCATTGGTCTCAATAAATTATGAGCTTAGCCCAACAGAATGTTTCAACGATGGCGCAACAGGCTGGAGACAATATCCACGTTTGACGGCGAGGGAAATAGCCATGCTGACTATCATGAACTTTATTACCGACAAGAAAGGCTGGGAGATGGGAATCTTTGAGGAGGAGATTACCGCGGGGTGGCGTGAAGAGTGCGCAATCCTCGTGATGATGATCGATGAACAGTTGACGGATCGATTCAGTGCCAGAGAGGTGCCCGTCGAGCAGCTGATGAGTGACAAGATGTGGGAGTGGTGTGTGATGGAGTTAAGAGACAAAGCGAAATTGTTTAAAGAAATCGGCTTCGTCAGAGTCTTGGATTCGGGGTCCTGCGCTTGCAAGTCGGATCTTTTGATTTCCTCTACACTGTGCAAAGACCTCCAAGATGCTAGCACACAGCTTTGGAAGTCCGGGAGGAAGGAGAGAGGAACCCCCCAGCTTGTTGATCTGGTAGACCCGTCTATGTATCCGCTTGTCTATGGGAAAACAAGAATCCTCAAGGATGGAAAACGAGCTGGGTTTGCAGACTGCGTGGAAAGCTGCAGCGATTCATTGACCATCGTATCGCCGTCACATGTGGATGATCAGCTGAAAGCACAGCGATTTGAGCCCGTTCCGGATGTGATCTTTTCCACTCATGCTCGGGACCACCCTTCGAAATGGTCTCTACGCTATCAATGGTTGCCATGCGATATCTCACTTAAAAGCACCAACGGGGGGGCTTCTATATGTTCTTACATCAACAACCTTAACCCTGTCGAGTTCGCTCCGCTCTACAAGGCAATAGAACAGACAATCGCACCCGCAATCGAGCTGTGGAACAATTGTCTTTTCAAGGGACTTAAAGCACCAGCACCAATTCGCATACGGACCTACGGATGGGGAAAATTCCAGTTTCCGGATTGGCGGGCCGATGACATATACGATATTATGAGCGACTATTGGGAAAACAAGAACCCAAGTGACGATGGCTCGTACGTTGAGTTTCTGCACCAAGTCGATACATTTTTGGATCTCGAAGATGATGAAAGGAGTATAACGAAAATTCCCGACAAGCTGAAGGTTGAGATCGCAAGTCGTGACCCAAAATCTGGCTTTCAAAAAGACTCCTGCCTCAGTCTATGCCGGCTGGTGTACCTTAAGCGTGAGCGCCTGCGGAATCACCCCGAACCCGGAACTGCTTTCTCATATGCAGACTGGTGCGTCGGTATCAATGGTGCTACGATCGTCCCATCTGTTGACACGGATTACAATCCAAGCATAGATAAATACGAAAGAAGGCCCTGTTCAACTCCCGATCAAGATGATGGTATTTACACCGTCTCTCTGCGTGATACGTTTGGCAACCGCGGATTACAACTCATCGTTCGCCTGCAGTCCCTGGAACTCACTCCTTCTAGCCCTATCTTCAAAGCAACAGAGTTCACACTCGAAGCCCAACGGAATGCACACATCATCAGTTCCGCCTTGGTCGTCTACTCAGCTGACAATGTGACGACACCACATATCTCTTTTCGCCAACCGACTTGGATGGCCGGCGAGGACTACAACTTTAATTACCACTCAGAAGACGACGACTACAAGTGTATGCGAGCAGTCTTTGGGTTTTCTCAATCCGCAGCTTCCGAGCTCGACTACGAAAAGCGATCAGAGCACCGACTTAGGATGCCTGGTTCTCAACACCTTGGCACAATCTCCCTTCCTACGGGCCGTGTGGTGGCATGGCCCAACACACTTGCTCAACGCATGGAGTCGTGCTCACTGGTTGATCCGGAAAGGAGTGGACAGGTAAGTTATCTAGTGTTGCATCTGGTGGATCCAAACTATGTGATTATCAGTACAGCAAATGTGCCACCACAGCAACACGAATGGTGGGTGAAAGCAGCGCTGGAAACAGGACCGTTCGCTGCTGGGGGAATGGCAGAGAAGTTACCAACAGAGATTAAAGATATGATTGACTTAGCGACAGGAGAATGGCCGATGGGGAAAGAAGAGGCAGAAATGGTTAGAGAGGATATAGAAGAAGAGAGGAAGAACGCCTTGAAGACGGTGATGCAGAATGAGGGATGGGGGGCTTACGGCTATGATCCAGATATTTCAGAGCTTCTATAGGCGTTTAATCGATAACTTTACATCGTGATCATCTTGCTGCGGAGTGCACTAGATACTGCTAGACAGCCATGTTCGTTGATCTTCGTCGAGTAATCAAGCTGGTCCTGGCATCAAATTGTTGTAGGTGAGAGGTAGATATGCGCGTTCTACTTTGCCATGGATGCCGCGTATCCGTAACTTATGGCCAAATGAGCAAAACGTAGCTGATGCGTAGGAGCGAATTTATAAAAAGAACAGAAATACTCTCCTCACGTTTTCTTTAAAAGAAAAAGGGGAAGGGGGCCACATTCCCCTTTAGCTATGGCAATACTATGGTACGAGAAGTAGTGGTCTAGAGATTATATAGATGTATTTGTAGGGGATCTTGTTTAGGCTTCTCAAGAGCTGACTTGGGTCCCCTGAATATAGTCATGTAGAGTTACCAGGTTTCACGCAGCTGAACCGAATCATAAGCAAACTGTAATTAGTTTCTAGATGGATGAGTAGGAATGTGACTGAGCTACCTGAGTTGAGGCTGAGGCAAGGGTGAGTAGTGCCTGAGCAGGGCAGGACGCTGACTAACTGCATTGGGAAGTGACTGTGAAGATATGTCTTCTGAGACTTTCCCCAAAGTGTCAGACGACATGTTTCCTTGACTGGTTCCGGTTTTGTCGCTGGCCGTGAGCAACTGCTGCTTTTACCTGAGCAGAGTCTAAGCAGAGCCTGAGTATCTCTTAGTCAGGCTGCCCATTTTGGCTCCTCTGTATGCTCCGGCTAAAGTTTCCTTGCCGACTTTACGCAGGTGACTGCTCCTGCTTCCTTACAAGGTTTACAGTTAGGGTATTCTCCGAAATATAAAAATAGCAACTTAAGGGTTTGAGAATGGCCCTGTATTATAATAAAGTGTAAGGAGGTAGATGACTGAGATTTCAATAGAAGGCAAGAAGTAAACTATTAAGGAATTGAATCTAGACGGCACAGAGCTAATATCTTGCCCTCTTTAAAGGAGGGATATAGGGCAAAGATAGGTTTCCGCAATAACCGAAGTTATTTAGCCAGGCTCCAAAACGGGCCCTCGGGATCACATGACCATTGCAATTCCCATATGCTATAGAACGTTTAAATCATAAGACCTCGATTTAGATAACGATTTAGTGTCTATGGACGGCGCTTGGAAAGATGACTTGTAGAAGAAAGTCGCGTCAGGCCTATATTCGTGAACCAGCTGTCTTAATTGTCGACTTTCTAGGGAAGCACAGTACAAGGGCTTTTCGCAAGGCTTACCAGGAGGCTGGTTCTTTCTGTATAGCTAGCTACCCCGCAGAGTAAAATGGCAATGTCAACATATCTTGTTTCTTTTAAAAGCTACTGTAGTCAGTGCCACATCGTTTCTATATTAATGTGCGACATCATTCGGCCATCATAGCCTTACCATACTAGTGATTGATTCTTTATTTTCTTCGTTACTACGCTTTCCACGGTCTGGGGAAACGGTTCCGACTACAATTTCTGTCCTTCGAAGTACACAGTAAACCACTGTTTGCAATGACGCTCGTATGGAGGACACCCTATGGGCCACTGTTACAGACGCAGGTTAGTGTAGCTGATGTCGCGACAACGTTGTCAGCAGCTCGCGCGACATATGGATGGCTTGGGGGACTTGATGGAGCAAGACTCTTGTTATCAAAGATCTCTAATTCTTTCTCCAAGAAAATCAAAGATCTTGAACTAGACAAATCATTACGACTTTTGCCAGTAAACGCTCATGTTCTGACAAGTGATGGCCATCTGATATGCTCAATCGCCAATACTGCTGATGCATTTGGTGGCGATCCCAAGGACTCAGATCATTGGATTAACAATATGTGCGCTAGCTCACGAAATAGATAAGAAAGCCGCGCTCGACTTATTTATTCTATGTATAGCTCCAGTCCTCTTTGATAGGTCGGGCATCATCATTGATGCCCTTCGAAGTCAGCTGAATGATGAATCGCATCTCCAACGTATACTTAACGAAGGGGCCTCCAGAGGCCTGACGGATTTGTTTACAAATGCTGCAAATGGCTTGAAAATTAGCTTTGGGGACAGAAGATGGCTCCGGGAAACTCTGCGAGTTGAAAATGACACGGAACCGTTACCGTCAGAACTTCTCATGGTAGGCGGTTTGTTGAAGTGGTTGTTTAATGATGGCAGGGAGACGTACTACACGAGAAGTGGATTAGTTGCACGCATCGCTGCTTATTTGAGGGAAGTTGGGTATAAGATTGGTAGAATTGAGTCATGGAATGGTATCGACAGTCCGCCAAGATCATTAGGCTCGAATGCTGTTGTTGTTGTCATAGGAGGATCTTCAAAAACAGACTCTCTTATGCTCGATCCTGAAGACATACTTCTTGGAGCTCAGACACGCTACTATCAGTTCAAAACGGTTGGGGCTATGTTCCTAGATGCGCTGAACAACGTGTCTGATTTTTTTCCGGAGGCTTTCCAAGACCATTTCGAAACCGTTTTTGCCTTTGTCAAAGCGCACTTAAACGTTCAGTACGGAATCAAAACCAACTCGAAGGTTGTCGCAAATCTAGAATGGAAACAATATCATAAAGGGTCTAAATCGATAGAGAGACGACTTGCAGCAATCTACTTCCCCCGCTCTGCTAAATACCTGGCGCATTGCTATGCTCCACTAGCTATGAGTGATATTTTGGATCAAATCTTGACAAGCAAGTCTGCCATAGCCCCCTATGAAGATATCCCGCATAACCTAGCATTATTTCGGGTAATATCTGCAGCTATTGTCCTGGCCATGGCATCTCGTCTTACAGAGGCTACTTTTGAATCTGTCCAGCATTCAATTACTCTAGAGTTAGGTAATGAAGGTTGGCTAATACCCATGTGTAATGTTTTAGACGGAGCCATATCCTCCGCCTTAGGTTTACACCATGTTGTTTCTGTCTTGGCCGCTGTACATACTGGGTATGATCCAGACTTGATCCAAAGTTGTTCATCGAAAATCATTGCCTGGCGGCGCGGTATCTTTGCGGTCGTTCCCTCTATACTCCTGTCGATGAAACCCACTCAAGAGGCAATTGGGTTCCAGTGTCTAGATCAATATTGGGCAAACGTTGCAGTTCGGGAGGATGGGTCAGTTAGAGATGCCACTACAGGTACTCCCTTGCAAGATATGGACCTTATGGAAGAGGTGGTAGCTACGACAGGTCCAGACCGCTCTACACTTGATCTAGTGGGCCGCCCATGGTTTGGGCTCCCACAATTTGATACTCCGGATCGACCATTGTATCTCTCGATAGAACGACCCTTACATTACAGCGACCCAGATTTGTGCTTTGTTGGACGTATAGATGGTTCAGCAGTAGGTTCCAATAGTATTGAAGATACAATATTGAGTCTTGTGCGAAGTTTCAGCGAATCTGTGGAATGTCGTGGCCATGTATCATTAACCAATGTAGTGAATTTGAAATCATCTCATTGGGTATCGAATAGGAACAAAAAGCCTGTTGGAGAAGAGCAGCTGACATTTATTCCTGTGAGTGGAAATCCTAGCTGGGCACTTTTTTTGGCAGGTGAGGCAGCTCCCTTCAATGGACATATTGTATCTGGATGTGTCGAATGCAGCGTTCAAAGTGCAAGACGGTATAATACAGACGGAGTTCTTGTTGGATATCAGGGAGAATAAATGATACTGTTCGTACTTCGTAGTTCGTAGTTCGTAGTTCGTAGTAGGAATAGTGCTGGTTTAAAGTACTCTGAATCTAATATTGTTAGTCAGAGTTTGGATTCTAATATAAAATTCTAGCTTGCCGTATATTCTGTCTTTAGAAGTTTTAAAAACAGTAGGAGCGGAATAAAAAGCTGGTTTCTATACATTCTTAAATTGAAATTTCTATAAGGATACTGCACCGGTATTGGAATATAAGAATGCTCTAGGCTTTTGTACTATTATCCTGAATAGTTTTGGTTATAATACAAAATTTTAGCTTGTTCTGAGTTCGAGTATGCTAAATTTGTATACTTTAAGCCAAAGTATTTCAAATTGTATTACTGTAACCGGGGCTGCTTTGCTTTAAAGTATAACTAAGACATATATGCCCTCTTATAGTATGTAAAGGTATTATACTTAAGACGAGGTACTTCGATGTGTAGTCTTCTAAACCAATACACTCGTAACTGTAGTACTCCGAATAACAGAATAGAACTTCGAGTCCAGAAAGTATCTCGTCTAAAATAGAACGCGTTACCTATTCGGTCCTGTGCCCTTCACCAATAGGAAAGAGCAAATATTTAGGAGGGTGATACGAGAAGGCATATCTTGGATTACGCTAAGGCTACGCCATGTTGTGCGAAGAACCTGCGCTAGAGAGTAAACGATATATCTTCGGGAGAAGGGGGTTCTATTTGGTTCCCTGGAAGCTGACTTGGTCCCCCTGAATACAATCGCTTAGGGTTGACACCTTTCGTACGGAGAGCTGAATGGTAAGGAAATCATGACTGACCAAAGATGGGAGCAGCAACGTCATTGAACAACGTGAGTAGAGGGCGAGGCGTGGGTGAGTAGCGCCTGAGCAGAGCGGCGCCGCTGACTAACCGCGTTAGAGGCGAATATAAAGAAATTTCGTCTGAGACTTCCAAAACAGTTGAAGTGATGAGCTGACAGTATTTGGTCATCTCGATTGAAGTGGATCTAAACCCCCATCTTAGAACTCTCGGGATCGGAAAGCCTTAAAAAAGACAATCGAGAAGGGGCATAAGCGAGATTCTGCTTGCATCGAGTCAGGTATCAGATCCATAACCGAGAACGCTGTTTAATCAGTGCGTGTATATTCTTAGAGCCAAGCTTAAGCTATTCTTTAGTAGGCTTCTCTTGCGTGTTCATTGGCCACGCCGTATTTTACAAATCATGAAATTGTACTTTTTGGATATTTTGGCTTAGTCTAGGGCCAAGGAAAAATCGGTACATAGCAGCAAAGCCCCCCGAACAGAGTCAATGCGCGAACAAAGTTTTGCAAATACGCCAGTCTAATGCTGATATTAGGGATATCCATATATGCACAAGAAATCACTAGTACGCGAAATCTGCCGCTGTGCTTCCTAACGTCATGTTAATACGTTGGTCACTTGATGATACTTATGAGCTCTCCATTAAAACGCTCAAAGAATGTTTGTAGCATCATTTATTTTTTACTTTGCCGTAGTAGGCATAGGAGCCTCTTCTGGAGTTCCAGGCGTAAGACACGACAGCTGTACAGAAATATACTCGATTAATTATGAGTTTTTAATTGTACAGATATTTTCTTTGATGTTAAAATCACAAGTTCTACACCTTTTATCCTTCGACATTCTACAGGCCCCCCATCCAGTCCATGACAGTCATAATTGTCTGAGTAATGTATTTGGGCTGCGTTTCTGTAGAACGAGCTAGAGTAGAGTAGTTGAACAATCTCAACACGTTTGTTTGCTTTGGGCCGAAGACACAATTTCTTAATCTGAAGTCCGCCATCTCGCTATCTCAAAGTCAGGCTTAATGACTCTCCCGCTGTGGATTATCTAACATCAATTCCATTTTGGAACGTTCGCTTAGGACCATCTGACGCCAAAGTCAGGTCCTGCCCTATAATATATTACTGAATAATTTCCCGGAAAATCAAAATCTATACAAATCCGCTTCTGTGGTCCAATGGTTAGGATTCCACCCTTCCAAGGTGGAGGTTCGTGTTCGATTCACGGCAGTTGCATCTCTATTCTTTTTCTTTTTTACCACCTCAGTTTCTCTTGGGCGTCAAGATCATTTTCAGCTTAGCGCTTTTGAAGAATCGTACGATACCTCATTGAAGGCATTCGGTTGTGGTGTTTAAGGTTTTATTTTTTTCCCTGTCGGTTAGCTGAAATGACCGCTGCCCCGTTTCCTTTATTTTTTGGGGCTTCTGTGCAGTTATTGTGGGCTCTCTCGTGCAAACTTAGTACAAACGGCCGTAACGCTGTTCCTATCTCCAGTGGCGTCTTCTAGATCAACTATAAATTGTTCCCTGCACTAATTAAACCAAAAAGCAAACATGGAGGCTAAGCTTGGCTTGGAGGCACGGTAAATCCTAAAGTTCAGTTGGAAATGGCTTATTACACGTGACATTACCGATCATCAACAAGCGCTGCCACGTCTAAGCCGCTGACGAAGGGTCTTGCATTGCATCTTCTTGGTACTTTGGGTGAGGTATCTAGCTTCAATTGTAACACAGTAATCTCTGCCTTTGCTTTGCCTCTGCCTTGGTGGGCCGGAGAACTTGATCGAGGCCAACGCCTACGCCGACGGCATACATTTTGATGATAGTAGCAATATCCTTGGGTCGAGGTAAATCTAACGCAAATGACTGAAACTTTCTGAATATATTTTACGTGATTCGTCTTGCTTGCTGCTTGATATTTAAAACATCGACCTCTCAAAAAAGACCAGACAAGGAAACAGACTCGCAATGCTGACTTAAAGACAAAGCACGGAAATTAAAGACCATTGTTTCGAGTATACCTAATATACACTTATTCCACCGTTGTATATTCCAATACTTTCATGGCTAGAAGGAGATCGAATGCAGTTAGGGGTATCAAAATCCAGCTATCGTTAGTCGTTCATAGGTGCCATCATCTCTTGAGGGTTCTTCCATTTACCCTCTTCCTAGCCAATGTACTCCTAGTCTCATGGGATAATACTCTGAGATATGTAACCATTATACCAGCTTCCAGCTTGCGCCTGTCACCAAGTGATATACTTTTCCTTCTTCCTCCCGTCATGCTCCTGACTTCCCATTCCTCTTGTTCCACAACTTAGCATCGCCTCCCTTCTCTGCAAGTCAAACAGAATCTCTTTAACCATTACCCGCCTGTCTTCCTTCACTTGCTCGTTGATACCTACGGGATCCCATGCTTCGTATGTTCTCAATCCCTCTTCCTCAACTTCCATGATCCACTGCGCCGCTTTGCCACAGAGGATGCTATCCCACATGCCTTCCCTCCTCGGACTCGATAACAGAAGGCGTATAGCTTCGCGCCTTAGTTTGCGTGCGCGGCATTTTGTGGCTACAACAAAGAGTGGTGGAACAATTCCAAGATCGAGAGCAAAAGATGCTTTGATGTGGGAGAAATCATTTCCGGAACTCGAATCTCCCATCCCGAAATTAGAAAGATTTTGAGAGGACGTTGGTGATCTTCGGTGTCGACAGTTCTGTACAGATCCACATCTAGCAGCTGCTAATGATAGTTCTTCATCAACCACTAGCTCTTTGGCTAATTCGACGATCTCGCGGAACACCACCATGAATCCATCAAAGTCCATCTCCGATGTCGAGAAGCCCATCAGGAAAAGTATTGTGGTCATAAGTTGAAACATCTTCAAAACATTGATGCCAGCTCGCTCGGTGTTTGATACGCCATTGGCGCGACGATTTTGAAGAAGTGGTTCGAAAGCCACGCCCCATTGCTGAAGCTGAATTCTGAACCCAGCTCCCGAGGAGCGGATTGAAGCAGGGAGAATGTTATTTGGCCCAGGATGGAAAGTTGATAGCTGTTCTTTGAAGCGCATGATCCGTTCACATAGAGAATCTAATGCCGTGCGTGCTTCTGGCGTGGAGTGGAAAACTTCGGGAAGATCTGAGGAGATTGAGCTTGTTGAGGCGGCGTCTGATGGTGAGGTGGGTGATGATGGAGATGTAGGGTCGCGAGATCGGGGGGATAATTGAATCACATATGGTTCGGGGAAGTGGAACGCCATGTCGTACGATTTAGCTTGTACGGCAAGGCGAGTAAACATCTGTATGAGCTCGTCTTCTACAACATCGTCTTTCCGGCCGATGAGCGGCTGTCTTGAGTCCTGTCTTCGCTCTTCTAGCAGACCAAGCCCGGACTGAATCTGTGTAATGGCTGCTCGATGGTCTCCTGTAAATGACTGGAAACAGGTAAAAAGTACGATCGACATCAGTATGGTTCTCTGTGAGCGTCTCTCCCCCCTTTCTAACGACTCTCTCATTCGTGTGAGCGCTTTACCGTATTCTTGGAGCGCAAAATTATAGTGTGTTGGCGCTGAATCCGTATGATATGTGGGGTTGGATTCTGGAGACCCAGGTGGAGATTCTGCTACCTTTTCCAGTGTTTTATATAGAGCTCCTAGTGCAACCACAGCATGCCTTATCGAAGCTTCGGAATGACTCTCCTGGAGTACGCTTCTAGTCCAGAAATCAGAGTCAAAAAATCCAGACAACTCGCTTGCGGTATGCGTTCGGAAGAGTTGGAAATATTGGCCCTCCTGAGAATCTAATATAAAGCCACCGGGGCGATACATCGTTGGCGGTAATTGAAATTGGTTGACCTCCTCTCGGCGATATTCCACAATCTCATTACTCTCCTCTTTTATCGGCGTAGGTGGTGGTGTGGGATGTGATCTCCTGACAACTCTTGATCCCATTTCTTGTACCACAGTCGACTGGCGGGGTTGTGGAGGAGATGGCATTGTTGACGCTGCAATAAGTGTCCTTGAAGCTCCCAACGAAGGCCCATTTCCCGTCAGCGGACGAGGAGCAATCGGCAAGGTCACCTCTCCAGAACGTCTATATGCTGGGTATCCGTCGCAGTGCCTTCCAGACCTTACGCACTCTGAACTATGGTTAGCAGATGAGTATCGATATTGCTGGGGATCTCCTACTTGTACATTGTGGGCGTGTTTCGTCACACTTCACCCTGCGACTCCTACTAGCCGTTAGCACATCTGCCATCTCATTGTTCTTTCGCAGAAGCCTCAACATACTTGCAATTATTGCATCCCGTCTTGACTTTCGGCCTGCTGGCTCTTCTCGCCCGACCCTTCTGTGCCCCGTCCTCCATTGGCTTGTCTCCGCCATTCACTTTTCTCTTCAGTGTTTCCCCCATCGCGACAAGCGGTCCGAAGCCAATGGATCGGTTGGTGATGCTGTAATCTGCTAGAGAACAGTGAGCTGAGATTCCATCGAAGTAGTTGTTCATGCTAGAAAGCGGATCGCCCGCCATTGCAGTTTGATGGTCCGACATGCCAACACCGTGCCGTTACACTGTACTTCTGGGGATGTCAAGCGGTCGGCTGACTGGCTGATACTCGGGCGAACTGAAGATATGGAGAATGTGGGCATCAACCTACCGGTCAAGCTCTTTTTATCGCAAGTACACACTGCACGCCATGCCAGTAGCGCAGGGAGATGGCGGATGGCTTCTAGCTTTTGCTCGAACTCTGTGCTTTACTAACCACGTTTGTTGTCTGTCTTCTCGTTCTCAAGCGACACTTTCCACCACTCTAGGGAACAAGCCGACCTTGCCGCCGCTGTGTCGCTACCGGGTTGGGATAAGGAGGCTTCACAGAAAGGAGGATAGTCGGAGTTATGGTTGATGCAAACGTTGATTGCGGGCCATCAGCAAATCACAACCCTGGTGAGGGGTCCAAGTCTATGGCGCGGCAATCAATTACAGCGCACGATTCTGTTCAGGAATTAAACTTCGATCGATCGACAGCCACTCATCACATTGTGTAACTGCTGTCGGCGTGCGGCGTGAACAGTCCGACCGTCTCAATAAGTCCGAGAGGAAGAATGCGAGGCAAAAGGGGGGAGGGAGACGGAGGAGGACAACGCGATATGTATATATATATATATATATATATGGCGAATGGCGAAATACTGAGCACGGAGATCGCTCTGTTATCGTACTATGGGTGATGGGGCTGCACGCCAACGGCTACGGGACAGCACAGACTATTATGCCGCACGCTGCAATATGAAGTGAGGAACGTACAATCCGAGCTGCCCTCGTCGTGCAATTCGTCACATACGATACACGACCGGTGGGATCTCCACAAGCATCTACGGAAGCTCACAGGGCTGAGGCTGCACCATTTAGGGCTGACAACTGGCGTCAGCTTGCTACACTAGATTTCCACCGTTCAGAGCTTCTCTGCACGTCTGCGTCGACGTGGGAAACAGGGGCAGCCGACGGCCGGTATATGAGTGGACGAGCCAAAAGCTTCGACAAAATTGGTCCGGCGATCATAGTACGATTTTCACCTAGTGAACCCCGAAGATTGAGATCTGAAGTGTCGCATGTTGTGGAGTGGCTCAACGTGCTTGTGAGGCCCTCTATACAAGCAATTTGGCAGCCAACTAACTAGACAACAGCTGGAGCGCTCATCTATCGGTGCAAACCCCTTAATAAATCTCAATGATGCCACGCCTAGTGAAATTAACCCGCGAAGATCTCAACCGAGCAGTGTGGTTCACGGCGGTGTTCATGAGGCATCTCAAAGGTGACAACATCCAGCCGATCGTCTGCGCATTTTCCACTTGGTCACCTTTACGTTATGTACCGTTCTTTACTTGCTGTATCCATTCTTCTTCACCGTCTTTTAGAGGCAGTCATGGGGTGCCGGAGCAAGTACAGAGGTTGTTTGACACTTCTGTATGGCCTGACAGGAGTCGGACCACGGCAGTGGCTGTGCTGATGGATGTGGACCTTCAGGCAGTAAGATGCAGCAGGGCGTCATGTCTGCACTGCGCAACATCAAAGACTTTTATCGATGGACTCTGTTTATAATGACACCTTCTACTTCTGTATTTTCTACCTTTATTCAAGTTCATAAGTTGTCTTGTGATTGGAATAGGATGGTTTGCCGCTTGCTTGGCAGATCTACTCCTCCTGCTGGTAGAAACTTTTCGCTCCTCGTATACGCACTCATGAGATTGTTACCTCAAAGTCTTGGTGTTTAACAGAATTTCGAGCAACAATTCTACCAAGTTACTCATTGGGTGTTGGGGCAGGTAGCTGGCTGCGAATTAGTTTGACCCACCTAGGACGGCTTAATACCTATTTCCAGCAGCGGTCTCATTTGATAAGTGACATTTTGATTCGTTATGTGAATAGGGTTTTAGATGTTTTTGGAGGCTCGTGTTGTTCCTCGAAAGATAATATGACCTGGACCATGCGTACTATTGATCAGCAAGCGATGTTTCTTAAGTCAAAGATGCCGCTTATAGAATGGCTTGGACGTTTGAGAGCTTCCATCTGCCGTAACTTAATCGATCAAGTTTAAAAGCACGGCCTCAAATCACCGCATTCAAACAAATAAATCGTTTAATGAGCATTATACAGTTTAGGCTTAAACATATACGAAATGAAACGAAATGAAACTACCGTCGAAGCGGGTTTGTTGAAACTCTTTGGAAAGTACCAGGCTTTCCTGCTTCGTCTACCGTGGCATTGAAACAATCTGATATCCCAAACAAATTTGAGGCCAGCGTTGCAGTCACGAACATTGAGTAAAGTATCCAATTATAGTAACTGGCAGCAGCAGGTGAGCAATGTTTCCGACGAGCTAGAATGTAGGTGGTAACCGCTACGACGGCTTTCAAGTATTCACACATCACTTTTTAATCAAAATAAGGAAAGTACAAGCTGTGGTATAACCTCGAGGTTACACTAGGCTAGTTCTGGATATATTATTGACTATAGATTTGACTTCAGTTGACTAGTTCTAGCTTTCTGTTCTGATGTGCAATTCTTCAAGTCTCCAAGATTCAAATGTTATGACAAGTTTTAATTACAGCTGGGCTCGTATCTCTCTACTGGTACAATCTTAAGTTTGGCTTTTCGATATAAAAAGTAAATATGACACCTTCACAGCATTTCCAATAATAGATTTCAATAGCTGCGGATGGTTCAAGCTTTAGTCGCCATTTCGAATGTAAGACAGCTCTGGAGCCTTGCCAGCTCAAATTTATAGTAAAGGTGACAATGCGGCGAAGGAAATCCTACTAAAAAGAATGTCACTCTACACCTCTGATCCTCCTAGGTTTTCTACTTAGCCGCTAATCTTTTAAAGTAGGTGACAATGTTAAGTTACGCACGTTGGCTTTGGGTTCTTGTAAAAGATTAACCTTATGTAAACCCGTGTTGGCTATCGCAGATCACAAACTTCAGCCGTATGCAAGAGATCGGATTCGGATAGCTTGTCTCAATGTCATTTCGTCGCCCTTGAAGCCACGTGCCAAGGACAAGTACGTGTAACTCTCAAACTCTCGGCTGAAGCAGTGAACTGCCACCATCAGCAGGCTTTACAAATGGTCGTAGGAACTAGCGTGATATTGACTTCTCGGTCAAGGCAGAGTCAACTTGGCTCAATGAGCTACCTGACCCCACGAACCCCAAGGTACGGGGTGAGAAAGTTTACATACAACCTTATGCACGCTCTAAGACGAAATAGTCGTGGACACATTTACTAACTTTAACATTTCATCATTGGGCTGACAGTGACATTGAGGGCTTTAGCAAGTAGTAGAAGTAAGATGAGCCAGCCGGGTGAGCAGCTTATGAAGGTTCGATGCTCAAGAAATCAAAAGTCGAACTAGCTGTCATCTTTAATCTGCCCATCCGTTTGCCCAGACGTTTTCAAATATCGATCTCATAGAAGAATTGCTGGCAGAGATCATAAACTTATGAGCCAGATATTAGAGGCATGAGGGCACCTAATATCGAATTAAATATGATTCGTCCATCCCTTTGGTATAGATTGATTTTCATTGAGTATTCATAAGCTCTTCAAAGAAGTGTAAATCTTAGCCCCTTTGACCGGTGGGATTCCTTTTCCCCTTCCGAGCTCCAACTTCTACTTGGCTTTGGATTGGTACCATTGAACTGGTTTGAAAGGTAAGTTCATTTGGGCAATATCATATAGCCAATCGCTACATTACCTGCCTCGAAATCCTCCGCTTTGCCTGTATTTCCACGTTGGTACATTGAAGCTGACCGGCAGCCGGCTATGCATGACCCGAAACACATCTACCAGTCACCCAGGCATGCTGCAATGCGGCAGTAATTGATATAAGGATATGTTGCCAAAGAACCAATCGTAACTTTGGACCCTTTATTTTTCTTCCCGGTAGATGTAAAGGCGCTATATCGATATGCTTGTGCCGCAGGGCCAATCGCAACCGCGCACCATGTGCTTCTCAAGCAGCGGTGA